>Ga0209427_10000669_pt1 | contig 37281 bp, 27 predicted proteins | sample DeeMarSWOR136_30_FD_187465 | JGI IMG/M metagenome (GOLD analysis project Ga0209427, IMG submission 187465) | Marine sediment microbial communities from White Oak River estuary, North Carolina - WOR-1-36_30 (SPAdes) (version 2) | ecosystem: Environmental > Aquatic > Marine > Intertidal zone >...
CATTGACTGCAATCTTTTTGGTTTGACCAAATCCCCGCCACTCCGTCTCAATAATTTTGTTAGTAAATTGTCTGCAAATTTCGACCGTTCGATCAGCCGAGCCGGAATCAATAACAACAATTTCATCCGCCCACTGAACAGATTTTAAGCATCTTCCAATGTTGTTTTCCTCATCCCTGGTGACAATTGTGATAGACAAAGGTTGGGGCATAAGAATCAATTCCACAGCTTAATTTGGTACATGTTAGTTTCTGAACCATGAATTGCTTGGACAATGAGCAAAGAAATTTATCTGGAATCAGGAATCAGTAACCACTGAATAACAGGAGTAATGGATCAATGGATTAATGGAGTTAATCCAATACGCCACCACTCCACTCATTGTGCTTTTTGGTACTGGTTTGTCCATGTTTGTACCTTTCCAGTTAAATTCTTGCCCAATAAGCAAAAATATTTTGACCGCAAATTTCGCTAATTACTCAAATAACGCGAGGTAATAATTGGCGAAATTTGTTTAATTCGCGTAATTAGCGGTTCAAGGTCTTTTTGGTACTTGCTTATCCATGTTATCAAAATTAAAACTTTTATTCCACATTAAAGAGACAGAATTTAATCTTATTATTAATCCCGTTTAAAAAGATGGCACCAAATCTTATTGGTACCTCTTTTATTTCAACTTCATCTCAGTAATTTTATCATCTTCAATCGGATTGTCCAGGCCATATTTGCAGCGATAATCACCCCTTCGAATCATCTTTTTTCTTTCGAGATGATATGCTTCATTCACTCGCTCCCCATCGACATGAAACGGCTCGTGGTATAGGTGTAGGGAATACTCGGAGTAAAAGGGATTCATTCCCTTAATACCAGCTCTATTCAGGCGATGTCCCAAATCATCATCCTCATATCCCCATCCCTGGTAACCTTCATCAAATCCATTGACAAGAGCGAAGTCATCCTTATAAATCGAAAAAACACCACCTCGCAATTTCGGTCCAATTTTTCTTAAATGAAGTCTCTTCAAATAGTGATAAAGCTTTTCTTTAAAAAATTGATCTTTGATCAGTTTAATTTGATTTTTAGTTATTATCGAATCAAATTCTCCTGATTCAATCATGTCCAAATCGACCCGATTTGTTTCTTCCCTTGTTAAACGGATAGGCCACGCTACCAAAAAAAATCCTCTTTTTCGATTTTTAACATAGGTTCTAATAAAATGCTTGGTATAAATAATATCCTGATCCAAAAAAATTAAATAATTACCACTTGCTATTCTTACACCATTATTTCGACATCTCGCGAGGCGGAATCCTTTATCCTGTTGATGAATATATTTTATCTCAAACTTTATCTTATCGCTTATCTCCCGCACCGCCGCCACGATATCCTCTTCAGAGCCATCGTCAGATAGCACAACTTCCTGCGGAATAAAGGACTGGTGATTCAGGGCGATCAACGCCTTTTTTAATAAATGAGATCGATTGTATACCGGATAAATAACAGTAACTTTGTCCATTTTTCTTATAAGAAGAAAGTGGTATCTATTCTTTTTATTAACTATACTTTTGCAAGTTATACTTGTTAATGGTTAGTTTTTCATAGTCCAGTCATTGCGAGCGGAACGTAGCATAGCGAAGCAATCCCTTGTGTTTCACAGAAAAATGAGATTGCTTCGCTTCGCTCGCAATGACTGCTAACAATGAAATTATTAGCCTTAATGATTTTCATACAATTTCTATTATTATTTAACCGAGCGGTTTACGCAGCCACTTCCGAAATGCAAAAAACCAATCTTCAACTTTTCCATAATGAGCAGTAATCGCTCGACGCCGTTCCAAATAGTGTAATTTATTAGATACTTTACTTGTGGAAATTCCGCCCTCTTCAAATATCGCCACAAGAATTTTTAGATACTGAAAGATCAATTTATTTCTGATGAATGCTCTAATTGTCCACTCATAATCCCCGACAATCTTATAGGTCTCATCGAATAAGCCATTCTTTTGAAAGGCACCCCTCCGGTAAAATGTTGCTGGATGAGGAATCGCTCCTCGATAAAGCGAAAATCTTTTTATCGGGCTTGAATACCAGATATTCCCAGTTTTGGTACTCTCATTAAAAATTAAAACTCCCCCATGAAAAACATCAATTTGTCTCGATGAAAAATTTTGAACAAATTGGTTGACTTTTTCAATGATTTCCTCATCAAAATAGCGATCACCTGCATTTAAAAATGAAACAAAATCACCAGTTGCCCAAAAAATCCCTTTATTCATCGCCTCATAAATACCATTATCTTTTTCACTAACAAAATGAGTAATTTTATCACGATAGTGATTAATTATTTGAATTGTATTGTCTTCAGATTTCCCATCGATAATGATATATTCAATATTTTCATATACCTGGGAAACGACACTTTTAATCGTTTTTTCAATCGATTGCTCAGCATTTTTACAAACAGTGATGATTGAAAATTTTAAATTATTCATTTAATTTATTCCAAATGAAGAAATTCATACTAGTTCAAGATACACCGCTTTAGTTTCTTGTGCAGTTTTTTTCCATGAAAAATTTTTTAATCTTTCAAAACCTTTTTCTTTTAGCTGTACCCGAAAATCTTTATCATAAATCACTTTTTCTATTGCGCCGCTGATCGAATCAGGTTTTAAGGGATCAAAATAAACTGCTGCTTCTCCTGCTACCTCTGGCAGAGAGCTTGTATGACTTGAAACAACTGGACAACCGCAAGCAAATGCTTCCAATATTGGGATTCCAAATCCTTCATACAGCGAAGGAAACACAAATGCCAAAGCACTTTTATATAACTTGATCAAAATTGAATCATTCACTGTAAAATGGATTACTTTTTTTTCAATACCCATGGACTTCAACAACTTCACTTCAACCTTATTAAATTTATCTCCACCAGCACAAATAAGAGATAAGCTTTCATCCTTGTTTAGTAATGAACTTATGGATTTAATGAAACTAAAAAAATTTTTATAAATTCCTCGATTGCCAACAAAAAGTATGTATCTTTCTGACAGATTGGTTATTTTCGTATTTACTTTATTTATATCTGAAGCTCTAAAGGAATGACTGTGATAAATCACTCTTATTTTACTTTCGTCAATGTTATAAAATCTTAGAATATCTTTTTTTGTGTTTTCAGAAACAGAGATTATTGCACCAGCCTTATCTATCAGAAATTGTTTATTTTCAATTATATTTTTATCATGAGGATATTTTCCAGCATAAATTTCAGGGATCATATCATGAATTGTTAAAACAAACGGCTTTTTTTTTAGAAAATCCAAAAAATATGGATCATAATAAGTTGGATGAAAAATATCAAAATCTTGGTTCGCTATGGCTGATTCACTTCTTTTACGGTTTTTAATTTTTAGCTGCTCTATAATTTTTCTTTTTAATCCCAATTTGATTCTTGGGAAAAAGGTAGTATGATTTGAAAAATGTATTCCTTGCAGATATTTGTTATGTGAAAAATAAATGGGAAATTCAAACTCAACTTCTTCATCATCATAAAAATGTTTCATTAATTCAAAAAAGTATCGAGAAATCCCACCGTAGTTTTGCAGGGTGAATATTTGGTGGTCATATAGTATTTTCATTTTTATTTTCTAAAAATAATGACTTCACATAATTCATGTCATCTGTTGTTTTCGATTGCAGTTTCTTCTTGACACGTCTTATGAGTCGCTCAGATTTTCTGAGCAGTCGATTAAAATATTTATCATCAATCTCTTTTTTTGTGAAAAGATGTAAATTTGACCTATTGGTATGAAAATTTAAACTGAACTTTTTAGCTATAAATTGAAGTGTCTCAACCGAATAAAAAGCGATATGTTGCCCATGTTCAAATGCATAGTACCACCACTTTTCTGGCGCAGGTACTGGAGATGGCAAAATTATCGTTGAGAAAAAGATATTGCTCGATATGTTAATTATTTTTTCAATCTCTATAAGCGGATCAGAAAAATGTTCAAAGCTTTCAAAAGAAGTAATTAGCTCTATATTTCCTATATTTTCTTGGTACTCAAAATGTTTTGAAAATAGATTTTGTACATGCGGATCATGCCAGTAAAAATCAAAGCCAAAATCTCTCATGAGTCTTGTGAGGATGCCATATCCCCCACCATAATCAAGAAACTTCCCTGGTAGATTGAATAAAAAATACAAGAGGACAGCAGTTTTTTCAGCTAAAAATAAGTTCCTTGATAAAAGACCAGTGTCCGAAATATTAATAGGTTTTCGGTAAGCTTCTTCCAACCAAAACGGTTTCTCTGTTTGTAAAAAGCCACATTGAATACAATGATAATATGTAGCATCATATTTATTGAGGATTTTAGTGATAAATATTTTTTTAGCTACTGATGAACAAATTTTACATTTCATTTTTTGACAAACTTTTTATATTAAATTCTGGAAGATGATAATAAATTCTTCCTGTACCAATCATACACCTTTTTAATCCCATCTTCCAGGGCAGTCCTATGTTTCCAGCCCAAATTATTCAGCCGACTGACATCTAACAGCTTTCGTGGCGTTCCGTCTGGTTTGTTCAAATCATGTGCGATTTTTCCTTCATAGCCAACGACCTTTTTAATCAACTTTGCAAGTTCAATAATCTCAATCTCCTCCCCGGTTCCAACATTGATGTGCATTTCATCGTCATAATTGTTCATTAGAAAGATTAAAGCATCTGCCAGATCGTCGACGAACAGGAACTCCCGTTTTGGCTTGCCAGTTCCCCAGATCACAACCGCCTTCTGATCGTTCATTTTTGCTTCATGAAATTTACGAATCAGGGCAGGTAGAACGTGGGAGGTATTGAGATCGAAATTATCATTGATTCCATACAAATTCGTGGGCATTGCCGAAATGAAATTGCATTCGTACTGCCTTCGATAAAATTTACAAAGTTCGATACCAGAAATTTTAGCGATGGCGTATGCTTCATTGGTGGATTCCAGCTCCCCGGTTAGTATATATTCCTCTTTAATCGGCTGTGGCGCAAACTTTGGATAAATACAGGAGCTTCCCAAAAACAATAATTTTGTGACATTAGTTTGGAAAGCAGCGTGAATGATATTGCATTCGATCATTAAATTATCATAAATAAATTCAGCAGGATAGGTATTGTTGGCATGAATCCCCCCCACTTTCGCAGCAGCCACAAAAACAAATTCTGGATTTTCCTCCTCAAAAAAGCGATTCACTTCATTTTGAACCCTCATATCCAATTGTCTGACATCCCTCAGAATAAGATTGTTGTAGCCGAACTCATTTAATTTTCGCACAATTGCCGAACCAACCAGACCGGTGTGTCCGGCGACAAATATCTTTGCGTCTTTTTTCATTTTTAGTGGCACTGATAATTTTAAGCGTTTTCAAGATCATGTTTTACCATGATTTGTATCAATCGTTTAAAGGATGTTTTTTGGGGATTCCAGCCAAGTTTTTCAATTGCTTTGGAGGGATCACCAATCAAAAGATCAACCTCGGTTGGTCTGAAATAATTCGGATCGATTTCAATCAAAACTTTCCCGGTCTTTTTATCGATTCCCTTTTCATCAACTCCATTCCCCTGCCAATCGACTTCAATATCAGCCTCTTTGAATGCCAGCGTCGCAAACTCCCTCACCGAATGGATTTCACCAGTAGCTACAACATAATCATCAGGTTTTTCCTGCTGAAGCATCAGCCACATGGATTCTACATAATCTTTCGCATAACCCCAGTCACGCTTGGCGTCTAAATTTCCCAGATATAACTTCTCCTGTTTTCCTTTCGCGATCCGCGCTGCTGCAAGTGTTATTTTTCTGGAAACAAATGTTTCACCTCGTCGCTCAGATTCGTGATTGAACAGAATTCCATTGCAGGCAAAAAAATTGTACGCTTCCCGATAATTTTTCACAATCCAGAAAGCATAAAGTTTTGCTACTGAATAAGGACTCCTGGGATAAAAAGGAGTGGTCTCTTTCTGGGGTATCTCCTGGACCTGCCCGAACAGCTCCGAAGTAGAGGCGTGGTAAAACCGGGTTCTTTTCTCAAAATCCAACAGTCTTACTGCTTCCAATAGTCTAAGTGTACCAACGCCATCCACATCAGCGGTGTATTCTGGCACTTCAAAAGAAACTTTGACATGGGATTGGGCAGCCAGATTATAAATTTCATCAGGTTCTATCTTTTTAATCAGGCGAATTAAGTTGCTGGAATCTGTCAGATCGCCATAATGCAGTTTAATTTTTCTTTCTTTGTGGAAATCCGCGATCAATTTATCAAGATAAAGATGCTCAATTCTCCCGGTATTAAAGGAAGAGCTGCGTCTTAAAGTGCCATGAACTTCGTAACCTTTTTCTAGTAAAAATTCAGCCAGATAAGAGCCATCCTGACCAGTAATACCCGTAATAAAAGCTATTTTATTCAGAGATTCGATCCTTTCGATTTGAATCCTAATTATTACAAACAGGGCGCACTTGATATTTCAAGACTTAGTATTGTTAATTTTGAGATCATGTAGATCGATAAAGTTCTTTTTACCTTTCTTTTTTGAACATTGTTCAAAAAATTTAAATATTAACAATCTCCAGATTGTTCAATTCAATGAAACATAAGTTGGATTTTTTTGAAATTATTTAAACATCTTTCAATAAAATATAGTTCCTGAATCCCGCTATCTGTTTTCCTCCGTTAAATTTTTTCTCGATAAATGAAAGAACCCGATATTTCAACCTCTCATGTTTGTGCGGCTGACGAAATGGATTCGGTTTTCCATTATACTGGAGTTTATTCCGCCAGTTCATTTTCGCGATCATTTCCGTCATAACTTTCGGGTGGCTTTCCTCAAATTTAGCAAGCAAGTTCAATGGACCATAATCAAATTCATTTGGTGCTTTATCATAAAAATCATTAGCTCGTTCAAGCCCCCAATAGAGCGAATCCATGGATCGCTTCTTATTTTGCATCAGATGCGGTGGGCGCACCCAGCCGTAATGATAGATTTCTGCTGCTACTTTGGCAACCTTCAACTGGTGATGTCCGTTTTTCTGACTGGGATTATCGTAATAGTCGAATCGTCTGAAAGACTGGGCATCCAACCAGGAGTGAATATCTTCGCGATTTCTGATAATTCGAATCTCATACGGGTACCAACCGTGGCCGTCGTGGTAATGGTCGTAATCTCCCCAAAAATGTTTGTAACAAAAAAGTAAGCCCTCTATTTTTGTGTTAAGTAATAACTCTTCGCACCGCTTTTTTATGATCGGGAGATATTTTTCATGGACAACTTCATCAGCCTGAATATAAAATAGCCAGTCACCGGAGCATTCTGCCTTAGCAATATCAGTCTGCAAGGCATTGATAATTCCATTTTTAAAATATTTTTCTTCCCAAACTGTGTCAATAATTTTAATCTTCGGATTGTTTATCGCAACAATTTTTGTGCGGGTGATGTCATCATCATCGCCTTTCCCCACGGCAATAATGAATTCATCGACGATGGGCAGAATTGATTTTATCGATTCAACAACAGGGTAGTATAACTTTATTCCATTTCTGACGAAAGAAAAGCCGCTAATTTTCAATTAGTTACCTCTTTAATCAATTCCTGATAATTTTCAACAACCCATTCAAAATCAATATCGCTGAATGTTGCAGTTAATTCGGGCGTAACCACCATCCGATAGCCGGAGCTAAATGGGTGGTATTTATTACACTCTCTTGGAATATTTGTGAATAATCCCAATAATGGTGTATCAAATGTAGAAGTGCCATGAGCTACCGAGATATGTAGTGTAATTGTGATTTTTGAATGTGTTACTACGGAAAATACATCGACGATAGAATGCGTTTTAGAATAGAAAATATTTTTCTCGAAGATATGTACTTTGTTTATTAAAGGCTGTTCCCCTGCAAGAAGATAATTATTTCTGCCTGCTAACAGATGAAGTTCATTGTGAGGATTTGCCTCCTTTAGCGCATTAAACATCAGCGTCATTAAAATCAAATCGCCAATTCGATCAAGGTGGACCAGAAAAATTTTGTGACGACCCAACATAACAAATTCACACTTCAACATTTTATACTATCGATGTATTATGTAAACGGGAGAGGAATATTGGAGTAAGGGATAAATGGAGTGTTCCGACTCCAGCAATCCCTTACTCCATTAATCCTTTTCGATACTTTATCCATATTTTTAATTGTTCAAAGAAAAAATGCTAATGTAAAGAGCTTTATGGTTACATATTTTTTCCCATTTCCTGATCCATTAAACAGCTTCGACATTCTCTTGTTCATTTCCAGCACTGTCTTCAAACTGTAAATGATAAAGTATCTGGTATCGCTTACAATTTTTAAGCAATTCCCTATGTTTACCAATTCCAACAATCTTACCCCTGTCCAGCACAACAATTTTATCAGCAGAAAGAATTGTGGAAAGTCGGTGCGCAATAACGAGAACAGTGCGGTTTTGAGTCGCCTGGTTAATGGCTTGCTGGACCTTTTTCTCCGACTCAGTATCCAGGGCGCTGGTCGCTTCGTCAAATATGAGAATGGGGGGATTACCAATCACAGCGCGAGCGATACATAACCGCTGCTTCTGCCCCCCAGAAAGATTACTGCCTTTTTGGTACAACATTTCATCATATTGCCTGGGCAATTCTTCAATAAACTCATCGGCGTAACCGATTCTTGCAGCCTCCCTGATGTCTTTTTCATTGACCTTTTTCAAAGTTCCATAGCTAATATTGTATGCAATTGTATCGGAAAATAAAATCGAATCCTGCGTCACCATTCCGAACAGATTTCGTAAATCTTTCAATTTGATTTTTCGAATATCAGTATCATCGATCAAAATTTGACCAGCAGTTACATCGTAATTCCGGGGAAGGAGATTAATCAGTGTCGTTTTGCCTGAACCACTGCTTCCCACAAATGCTATTTTTTCACCCTTTTTCACTTCTAGAGAGATGCCTTTCAAAACTTCAGCACTGTTATTATATGAAAAACTGACATTATTTAAGACGATATTTTTATCAAACGTTTTTTTCTCAACGGGATGCGGATCATCTATTAATTCCGATTTCTGATTTAATATGGTGAAAATTCGTTCCAATGAAACCTGGGCTCTTCGAATGTCTGCGTAAGCCCTTGTCAATTCTTTGATGGGATGGAGCAAAGAGAACACAGCCAACAAAAACGTAATAAATTCACCGGAACTCAATGTACTATCTGGGCTGAGCACTAAACTTCCCCCAAGGAAAATAATGATGACACCGATGATAGTCCCGTTTAATTCAGATAAGGGTACATTAATACTGGAATAAATTATCGATTTTCTCCAAAAAACGAAATATTTTCTATTGATAAGTTTAAATTTTTCAAGCTCAAAATCCTCGCGGGAAAACGCTTTCACAATTCTCATGTTGTTGAAAACTTCTTCAATATTTGAAAACATATTTGAGAATTGTTGCTGAATTCGGTTTGCATATTTCTTTATTTTGTGACCTACATAATTAACAAAAACTGAAAAAATCGGTAAAGCAATGAGACTGATTAAGAAAAGTTTCGCGTTAAGAGATAAGGCAATTGAAACATATACAATAATTAAAAACGAGTCCCGCAGGATATTAAAAGTTGGGAATATGAGCTGGTCATTAACAACATTAACATCTGAGTCGATTCTGACAATGGAATCACCGACTTTATTCACATTAAAAAAAGCGAGCGATTGCCTTAAATATTTTTCAAACATGATATTTCGAAGCGCTAAAATTGTTTTACCGCGTAAATTTGCAAACATGACCTGATTGCAGTAGAAAAAAATATTTTTAAGGATGGTGATGGCGATTAGCGTTCCGCAAATTAGATATAACAGAAAGAGTGGGTCTGTTGCTGCCAAAAGCTCTTTAAATTTTTCCAATATCGTTGCATCATTAAAAATTGCCATTACCTGGGAAATGAGTCCGTCTGCGCTTTCGGTTATTTCATGAAAGACCTTTTTCACACCAGCAAAAAACTCTGGCAGATCATCAATAGCAATTTTGGATTTATCTCGTGAGCCAAAGACATAATCAAATAGCGGAATTACCATTGTGACACCCACACCGCTAAAAACAGCGAAACCAAGCATAAAAAAAACACCGGAAATTAGAAAGCCCCAGTGCTGTAACATGATTTTATATAGACGTAATGCGTTTTTCACAATATAACCTTACCGTTAATATATTAATTTTCTAATGGTTGTGTTTTCCACCTTCTGTGCAGCCAGAACCACTGTTCCGGGTATTTGCGAATATACTTTTCTAATATTTTACTATATTCGATTAAAAATTGATTCACACCCTTTTCATTATTAGCGAATCGTTCGATTTCCGAAAATTTCTCTAAAATTACTTTATAAGAGCCATCTTCTTGGCGGACACAGAATATCATCGAAACCGGGACCTTGTATTTAATTGCAATGAGTGCGGGACCTTTGACAGTGGATGCTGGTCTACCTAAAAAGTTAATAAATTCACCATTTTTGCCACCATCCTGATCCATTAAAATTGCGATTCCACCTTTCTCTTTCAGCGCCTTAATAATTCCTTTTGCCGCTTCACCTTTTATCTTTAACGGTATCAATCCGACACTTATCCGTAATTCTTTGATGATTTTGTCCACTAATATATTTTTCTGCTCACGAAAAATGCAATAGAACGGTGAACTAATACTTGCTAAAAATGCGCCCGCATATTCCCAGTTACCAAGATGACCAGACAAAATTAGCATACCCCTCTTTTGGTTGAATAATTTCTGGTAATGTTCCAGATTATGAACAGGTATTTGTTCCAGTAAACGCTTTTTTTTCAAAGACGGCATCCGGCCAAACTCCATTATCACCTTGCCAAAATGGCGATAATTATTTCGGAGTATCTTCTCGAGTTCCTTTTCACTTTTTTCAGTTCCGAAGGCATACTTAAGATTTTCCAGGGCATCTTTCCGACGGACGCGAATAACATAAAAAAACAGATCACCTAAAAAATCACCGATAAAGTGAGCGAATTTTAAAGGGACAATTCGTGCGAGCAAAGCGATTTCCCTGGCCAGAAAATATTCAATTCTATATCTTATCTTCATTTTATTTCGTAATCCTCATCCTGCCAGCGCTGTATTGTTCGCCTGTTACGGATTCGCATCATGAAAAATCCTGCAACTAGAAGTACTAACATAATCACCCAAAGATAATCATCCAGTTCAACGAGAAAATACCAGCGATACTTCTGTTTGATATTGTCAAGCCATTCTCCCTCGAATTCCCATAGATCCAGATCAATAACCGCTAAAAATGCTTGATTTAAGTCCCTTCCATTCCCCAGATGCTGAATAATCTTCTTAACAGCATCCTTACCGTATTGTTTAAACAAATAATCAACTGCCAAATAACTTTCCTGGTAGGCTAACTGTGCCTTATCCGCTTGAAAATTAAGTACATTATCAATGTCTTTCAGTTCAATTAATGATTTCGTCAATAGCGCTTTTGAAATTCTTGAGCTCGATGCATAACGTTTTTCACCTGAATAATAAACTGCTATGCCTTCATCAAACCAACGAGGTATTGGGTTCCCCTTAACCGCTCGATCTAATAAAATATGGGTCAATTCATGCACTGCGATGGCTGAATGATCTGTTTCAGGCGGTGTCCAACTGGCTGATTTTAAAACAATTGAATTTTTTGATGGAGAGGCGACTCCATCACTCCATTTTGGAATGTTTTTTCCTAACATCTGCTGGTAATCATTTTTCGAAGGAGCAATGATCACGGCGATTGTATCCGTCACTTCAACACCGATTTCCTGTGAAAGCTTATAATAAGATGTCTTGAGGATTTTAAAAATTTTTTCGCTATTCTGTGAATCATTAAACTGGTAATATATAATAAAATTTGTGTCTGACAATCGATGCCATTGGTCATCACTCGCATGAGAGAATGGTGAAAAAAATAAAGAGAAAACGATGCATATATGAAGAGTTCGTCTAATAATCATCAAAGAATTATAGTAGTTCTCTTTGTTTAACAATTCGAATATATTCTCGAATTGATTGCGCCATAACATCAACATGTTCCTTAATTTTCTTTCGCGCACATTTTGGGTTTGAATAAATGCAATCTGTTCCTTTACAATAATAGACGCTTTTCGAGCACTTCTGCTGTCGTTGAAAATCAGGAGTCGGTGTCATCTTTCGAGTTACTTCTTTCCAATCAAAATTTTTCCCGCGACAACTAATTCCAAACTCTACTGTTTTTTCCCACATAAATTTCTGGAATGCGCTTACTGCTCGGCTATCCAATTTATCGATCAAATGGTTAATTTGTTCCCCTTGAAAGAGATTATAAAGTATGTCTAATCGATCGCTAATCTTAAGATCTAATTGTTTATTGACTACCATTGGCATGTAACTCCTTTGATGCAATTCTTAGGTAATGATTAAAAAATTAGCTATATTAATTTTTATTGCCACTTGCCTAATCAATTTAAGTTTGGATCATTATACTCGTTAAGGGTTACTTTTTCATGTCATGCCTGTGAATATAGGCATCTCCTAACCAATTGTTAATAAAGGAGATTCCTGCATCCGCAGGAATGACAAGGATACTGAAATTCTTACCCTTAACGAGTATACAAGAACAGAGCTTTGCATTTCAAAGATGCGTAGTTTTTCTCGAGCATTTATTAATGAAAACGAGACTTGATGCTTGATACTGGATGTTTCAAAATCAAGTATCGAAGGTCCAGTATCATTGTTTTTTATAGAATTTTGAACTTCCGATACGGCAAATTTAGAAGATTATCGTCCCCCACTGTTAATATCATTCATAAAGATATTTTCTCAATGAGCATATTTACGAACAAAACCATCGCTTTTTTGGCATCTTCAGAATTATTAACCTGACAAAATGTAAACCTGGAATTTGGAGATAAAGGAATGCCATCAGGCTGAAAAAATTTTTTAGGAATGGGAGGATCTATTTTATCTTTTATATTGCCAATAATTAAGACAGAAGTTTCAAAATTATTTACAAACAAATCAATTGTAGGCTTGGTTGCCTCGAAAATTCTTCTATCATCCCAATTAAAAATGATTATATAGCCAATTGTTTTTTTTGAAATCAAATCCCATGATAATGATTCATCCCCTTGCTCAATCGTAATACCATAGAGATGAAGTGCTAATTGATCATTAACTTCGAAGCGCCCAAAGCTAAGGTTTTCATTCTTGACATCAATTTTTCTACAAATAGATTTGATAAAATCTTCATTTTCCTTGGCATTGTAGCTGATAATTGCAACTTCCCCAATCCTCAAAACGGTCACCTCCCCTTTTCACCCATGTTAGAAATCACTCAAGGTCCCTTTCACTTTAATCTAACTTAATCGCTCTCGAATCATTAGTAAATCGGTTTTCGTCAAATGGATATGATTTGATTCTGGTAAACGATCAGTTCGTCTTCGTCCATAGCTGCGACGGTCAGGGAGCTGCCTTCGTTCGATACTCAGATGTTCCTCAACTCTATTTTCATCACCAGATTTATTAAGCACATTTGAAATAATTGACGCCACTCGTTCTTTAGTAGTCTTAGAACGTGAGGCATTTTGTTTGAAACGCATTAAATAATTATCTGCATTTGAGAAATAATTATCATTTGTTTCCTGCAAATATCCTTTCTTATATAATTTGTTTATAATTAATAACGCTTTTAAATCATCAAATCGACTTTTCTCGATAATTTCATAAATCATTTTTTTTTCATTGACTCCGGAAATAATCTCCTTTTCTTCATCATCGAGTTGATCATAATTATTTACTTCTGTTTTTGTTACTATTGTGTTTAATGGAGGTAATTCTTGTCTTATTTGCTCCCATTGATTAATTCGTCTCAGGCCTATTGTCATTAATTCCTTATTAGATCTTTGAATTGTTCGTTCTCGATTCACTGGCATGATTTCGACGGAAAAATTACCAATTGTCCAGGTAAACATTCTTAATACCGCGCGCTCCGGAGGTAAGTCCTCAAGCGAGGAATCCACGACTTCACCATTCATTACGTAGACAACGCCTAACGTGGAATTATGTTTTAATTTCAAAAGTGCAGATTTTTTTCCAAGCTCTAAAGTTTGAATGAGATCAACCAAATTCATTTCAGTCAGGTTACCAGAAAATCCCTTTTCCGTCTTTGATTGTTCTTCATTTTGCTGAGAAATCTCTAAAAATAAAGCCTGGACTCGGGCAACTACCTCCTCTACATAAAATGGTTTGGTAATATAATCGTCTACACCCAATTCCATGCACTTAATTCGATCATCTACCCGCTTCTGGCTGCTTAAGAATATGAATGGAATCGATTTACTATCTGATCTGGCACGTAACGCTTTATACAAAGTGTGACCGTTGTACTCAGGAAGTTCAACTTCAGCAATTAGCAGATCAGCTTCAATAGTTTTTGCCTGTTCAATCGCCTTTTGGCCGTCATCCCAACATACAACATCGTAGCCCTTTTTTGATAAGGCATTCCGAAGCGGACCTGTATAACTGTTATCGTTATCGATAATCAGTATCTTTTTCACATTTTCGTTATCTTCCATCTTCTTCCACCTGCATAAAAAACCTTGCGATGGGATCAATCATCGCAAGGTTGTTCTCAATTTATAAACCGCAGAGACTTCGGAAATCACAGAGATATTTTTTAGTACTCAGCGGCGAATAATATATATGTTTATTAGTAAAAAATTATTTACTTAAAACGGATCTATCAAAAAAAGTTTGACTTTTATAATAAAAAGCTCAGGTCTACATCATTATTTTCTCAATAAAGGAATCCAGCGTATTAGTTGGTTTTCGAAGTTTATCTTCTGAATTGGAAATCGTTGCCAATCCCAATAATTTACGAATTGAAGATTTATCCACTGCATCCCAGGCAATCATCGGAACGCTTTCATCAAGATTTAATTGATAGCGGATAACATCCATCGTAATTGCATTTTGCTCATGGAAATTCATAACTGCAATAGCATAAGGCAATTTGAATTTAACTGTAATGGAGTGGATTAAATAGGATGTATATTCCCACGTATTTCTCTGCGAGCATTCCACTGCGAAAATGAAGCCACACATTTTTTGTTTTATTGACTTCAAAAACACGTGGAACTGTTTATCAACAGATATAGCCAGTACATTGAACTGGGAAAAATCATCAAATTTAATCTTTCCAACATCCAATTGTAAACCATCCAACTCTTCAATTATTCTCGACGTAAATTTATTCCCTGTTAAAATATCCATTAATTCATCTTTGCAATCGTCGTCAACACTAACTATGATAATGTTCTTCCTTACTTGCATAGATTCTGATGGTGCGGGTTTCTTGAATTCATGTTTCTGTTGTTCAACAGGATCAGCTTTCCGGCTAATTTCGCGTATTTCTATCTCACTGTCCGCAAAATCCTGTTCTGCTGGTTGCATTTCTGCCTCTTTCTGGTCAATCGTTTCATCTATCAATTGTACGGGAGGCTCAAGCTCTTCGCTAACAAAAGGTGTTTCTAGTCTATCTTTATCATCGACATCAGATGATTGTCGTAGCAACTCTTCATCAATATATATTTGATCTGAAAGGGTTGTCAACTCCTCTTCTTGTTGTTCAGTTATCTCTGTTTCTTCATCTAAAACCTCTTCTGGCAATCGTTGCTCATCTTCCTCAGGAAACTGAATTTGTTCCTCAGATTTTTCTTTATCCTCAGGAATTAACAACCTTTTTCTTTCATTTTCAATTCTTTCAAAAATCGGTTTAATTTCATCTTCCAAATCCTTCGGCTTCTCTCGTGGCTTGATTTCAAAAATATCATCATCCAAAGTTTTTTCAGTAATTAATGTTCTTTTTGGCGGTACTTCTTTTATAGGTATTGATTTACCAAAAAATTCAATTTTATCTTCATCATGTTCAATTTTCCTGCGTAACACAGGTTTTTTAACTGGAGGAATCGTTGGTTTGATAAATCCTTGCTGATATAATCTCACGATGCGTTTCAATGTAACAAGGTCATCTGTTCCACTATCATCAATAATTTGTTCCACATCCCGTTTTCCATCAAGCAGATTAACGAAATTGGTAATATCACTACTTATTTTCCTTTTGGCAATAAACATTTTAAAGGTAGGTGTTATCGTAAAAGAAGTTTTAGGGGAAGATAGCTGTTCTAAAAGTTTCTCCCGAATTTCCATCCGTTTAATTCCATGAAGCAATAATCCCAAATTACTGACGGAAATTTCATCGGCAACATCAATATCCCTAAAAACGATATTAAAGTATCCATGTTTCCAGGGAAACATTTGATAAATCGCTGCTTCTTGTTTTAAATCTCCCAAACTGGCATTGATAACTGCACCGTTTCGAAAATAGACCTGACCGGTTTTTTTTCCATTACTCAGCGTTAATACACCTGTTTTTCTCTCAACCCCAAAACTTTCTATAAGATCTGCCAGGTTAAGTTGATCAAGACGTCCTGAGAATTTCATATATGCTTCAAGTTGTTCTGTTTTTCTTCTTTCCAGGCGACGCAGCACCATTCTTATGTGTGCGATAACTTCTTTAACATGAAGTGGCTTTACCAGGTAATCCTTTGCTCCTAATTCGAAGGCACGCACGCGCTGTTGAATTTCTCGTTGATTGGTTAGAAAAATGAGAGGGATTGACTTTGTGTTTGGATCAGCTTTTAACCGTTCAAGCAGTTGGTAGCCAGTTAATCCTTGCAAACTTATTTCAGTTAAAACGAGTTGAGGTCGTGTTTGCTGAATTTCTTCCCAAGCTTTATTCCCACTTGAAAGCGTAATTACACTAAAACCAGATGCCTCGAGATTTTCTTTCAGGATCTGCAGATTTTTAGGATCACTATCAACTACCAACACTAATGGATTCGTCATACAACCATCTCTCCATTACCGAATACTGAATATAATTTAAAGCGCGTTTAGTTATATCCAATATAATCAAATTTTAATCCCATGTCAAGTACTTTTTTATTCTTTTGTTGATAAAAAGAATCAAATTATTGGCAGGACTATTTTGCGAATTAGATAAATATTTTAATAATCAATTAATTTTATCTAAAGATTGAAAACCTCTCAAAGGTGTGCAATTTTTATGCCATTCTAACCAAGATTAATAAATAATTTATTTAAGCAAGATATTTATTTAAGTATCTGGTTGTAGGAAACTTAGTTTGCTAATGAAAACGTGGTTAAAGTAGATTAAAATCACAGATATACTCCCAGAAATAAAAATCTTACTAAAAAATATAGGGAGCTAGATGAAATAAGTTACTCGCTGTAGGTTACTAAGTTTTTGTTTTTCAAGGTCAAAAAAATACAAATAGAAAGTTATTTAATCTCACTCCCTTAAATACTAATTCTTCAGATTGGTTGAAAAGAACTTTAATTATCTAAGGTGTTATTTTTCAACTGTCTTCAATCCTGGCCGACAAATAAAGACTGTATCCACAACCGTTTTATAAATAAAGATACAATCGTAATAAGTGCTATCAATAAACGAATTTGCCTGTTTCGTCAATCGATCTGTTAGATAAGTGGCTGGTTTCGGGTCAAATTTCATTTTTCGTTCATTATAATCCCACAATTCAAATGTTACAGTGGACGAATCTCGTTCAAGTTTTATTTTTATGGGGAAATCCTTATAATTTCTTCCCAAACTTCTCAGTAATGAGATAAAAATATTGTATGCAGGTTTATTATCGCTGTAATTATCTAAAACATTAGGATCAGTGTTTTGTGCAATTATTTGAAAATTAGCTTTAAACTCCCAATCATTCATAATCCGTTGAGCTTTCTGGGAAACATATTCAATAAAATATATCTCCTCTGATGGATAGGTTCTAACCAGATCCTTGGCACCAAAACCATTTTTCCCGACATCAATAATTTCCATCTGAGTAACCAAAGTCTCTGGAATAAAAAATTCATCCATAAGTAGATTAATGAGATTTATATCGGAAACCAACATCACAGGAACCGATATTTGCGAAACGTGCCCTTGACCATTATTATCCTGTTGAGTAAATAATGGATAAATTGTTATCATCAAAAATAAAAATGCGATTACCAATTTTTTCATGTGTTACACTCCTACACCTAACCTATACGAGCCAGAACCAAAAAGAAATGGGGATTCTGGCTTGTACAGGTTATGTATTATTAACTTTCACGGTTAGCCTGCTCCCACCATGACAGGAAGAACTGATAAAATTCAGATGCTGCTTTTTCTGAAGCAGGATATTGACTGGTACCGAAAGAAAAAATTGCACCATCTTTCAAACGAGCAACATTACCAGTTCTGAGATAATTACTTTGTTTTTTAAAGCCGCTATCAATGAGCATGGTAGATTGATTTTCCTCGATTAAGCAAATACGAATTTCTTTGATTTTTTCTTTATACAATAAATATAACTCAAATACCCGATTTTTATGTCGAAATACCACTTTCGAGGTCATGTCATCTTGTTCAAACATCATGAAACTTTTTACAACGTGATTAAACTCAGATGGATGCTTCTTCATCCAACTCATCAATTGATCGATAATTTCTGAAATATCAGTCTTGTTACTTACTTTTTGTGGATTAATTAAAGGAATTTCAATCACACCTGATTCTGGGATGATTTTATCCACATTAATCAAGGCTTGTTCTCGATTCGGATAGATTTGTTTCTTCCCAATTTTAGATTGATTGATTGCAGTATCATTAATCATAATAGAGGGACCGATGTTTTTTGATTTAACCTGCAAATGGGGTACAAGATTTGTTGCATTGTCTTTAAGATAATCTTTTCGTTGTTCAATTAAAATGGAGTGATCTGTGATTGCTACGGGAAATTTATAAAACTCATTATCACTCTGCTTTTCTTGAATATCAAGTGAAGTTCGGTCAGTTAATTGATTAAGAATCGTACTGACATCATTATTCAAGAAATCAGTATCTAAAATCTCTTCCCAATCTAATGATGGTCTATTTTCTATTATATCTTGAGTTGAAGGCACTGGAATTTCATGCTTTTTTACTAACTTAATCCGCTCAGGAACATGTCTTTGCCAATCAATTTGGCGATAAGATTTTGTAAACTGATATTCAATTTTCGGAATATTGGAATTTTTTAATAATAAGTATATAAAAATTAAAAATAAAACAATGATAAGCTCACAAATGCGCTTATGACTTGTAAATCTCTTTTTTATATCACAAAGATGATATTTTTCTATTATCCAGTCCATTTTACAACTAAAGAATTATTTATTAGTTAAGTTCAATTTGAGAATACGATAAGCTTTTTGGTATCTGATATTTCTCACAAATATCCATCACATCGACTGTTGTTTGAATCATCGTTTCGATATTGGGCTCAATCACTAAAATCATCTGCTTATAATTTTGAAGAAAAACATTATTAAGTTGAACAATGATATCTTCTAAGGCACTAATTCCTTCTATTTCCTTAATTATGTTTTGTCCATCCAATAATTCAAACTGCTTTTCATTCTTTATAATCAAAAAAATGAATTGTTGGTTTATTTCTCTTTGAGTGCTTTCAATAAAAGAGGGCAACTTTATTTGACTTTTAACTTCAAAATCAGTGATTCCTAAAAAGCCAAGTAAAATAATTAGCACTACGTCAATTAAACGGATAATTGTCCCACCTTTTAACATCGTTCATATCCTGGTTATAAGCATCTGAAATATTAAGTGTTATTCCAACTACTTCTGGCTGTTTAAAATGATATCCATTCCTTTAGGAATTTGAAGTACATCACAAAAATTCGCTAAAGCGAGGGTGTATTTTATTGGAGCATTCCAATTCGACCGAATTCGTACTCTTGTATCAACATTATTTTTCATGTTTTCTTCATATTTTGTCACAATATAATTTTTCAAATAGCTAAAATTTGAAATAATTTCTGATTCATCTTCCACTAAAAATTGACCTTCAGGAGTTATACCAATAATTATCAAATCCTCACTATCAGGTAATGAATAAACCATTTGTTTACTTTTTGGTAAATCAACTAGGCTTTTGCTGCTGATCTCACTGATCGAAATAAATCCGAACAGTAAAATCAGCACAACATCAACCAATCTGATAACAATCCCGCTATGGCTCATCATTTTGAAATCCCATGCTTATTTAGTATAGTAATGTAACTTTCGCCTGCTTAATATTTAACCCTGCCCCAATGCCTCAAATTCAAATTTTGCTCTTTTCATTCCTTTTGTCGTTGCCCTAACCGAATTGAATCCCGGTTTATTTCCTAAAGTGAAGTAAGCCTCTGCAATACCATTTTCATCAGTTTTCGTCAAGAAGATGCTTTTCTTCTCCGGGAAATAACCTTTTCCTTTAATTACTTTATAAGTCACCGGCCAATTTGGAACTGGATTATCAAATTTATCGATTACCTTGACTACAAGTGGCTTTTCAAGTTCTTTCCCATAAGATGAATTTTGATGATTTCCAGAAACATAGACCATTCGTTCAGGATCTGTAGGTTTTCCCCAGGCTTTGAAATAAATATCTGAATTATTTGTATTCTTAAACCTCACACGCACTCGATTTTCACCAGCAATACTTCCAAGAATAAGGAGCGTTTGCGCCAATCCACTGGCGTCAGTTAACACTTCCTGCTCCTTACGCCCATTTGCTAACTTGCCATTTCCCTTTACAACCTCAAATACGAGCGCTTTATCGGCAACACCACTACCGTTACTATTTGACATTTGAACAACAAAGGATTTTTCCAGACGATTATTTACGATCATCTGCTGATCATCTCCTGAGATTGGAATAATTTGATAGTTGTTTTGTTCATTTTTTTTATTTAATATGGAATCCTTATAATTTTCAAAAATAGGTTTTGATTGCTTCAACTGACGATCAACCTCTGCTATAACCTCCTCTGAAAGCTCATAATCTGAACTTGCTTGTTCCAAGTCAGAATCAACTTCATCATCAGGAAAAGAATTATCTAACGTCTGCTCTAATTGATGCAGTCTCAAACGGAATTGGTTTCCTAAATCAGTTACTTTATCAATTCTTCTTCTAAAATAACTATGAGTTTGTGTTGTAAATAAATTCAGAAAAATGCTCACTACCAATCCCATTAATGTGGTAATTAATGCAATACCCATTCCACTTAAAATTTTATGTTTTTCCAGGTCACCGCCAAAAAATGTTAAAAACATACCCCAAACTGTTCCCAGTAAACCAAGAGCACCAGCAGTATCCGAAAAAAACGACATTTTAGCCTGGAATGCCTGAAAACGATCCTGTTGAATTTGAACATAATCAACAATTTCATCACTGAATCCTTCTGCCGATTTTCTGGTCTGATAAAGATCGAGCATGTATTTAAATAATTTGCTGAGCATACTCTGTTTATTATTTTTTATCACCCGCATTACATCCACAAGTGTTACTCTTTTCAATTTCAGTTTTTCTAACTCGCGAGAGTATTTCCTATCCAAAAATAATTCACTAACTTTGTACAAAACCGTTATCATTCCTAAAATGAAGATTCCAATAATAAACCAGCGAAAAATTCCTCCAAATTTAGTTATATCCCACAATGATTTTAAATCTTTCAACTTGGTGAGCGCAACTGGATCAATTTTTTCTATTTGGGAAATTTGCTCTGTGGAGTCACTGTCTGCGATTTGTGGGAACGCCAGAATATTTTCAAAACTTGTAAATATAATCAGGACTGCACTCACCAATAGGATTAAATTTCTATTCAACATCTGATTTCTCCTTACTAGTTCACTAATTTAATTTCGACCACGGTTCCCTGATCTTTTTCAATATCAGGTCGAAAACGAAGATCAATATCAATCTTGCGCGATATTTTACTAACATAAAAAGTCTTAGGCTGAGATTGAAGAATGTTACGATTCTTGTCTTCCCACTGAAAGTAGTAGTAATACACATCTGGTTTTATTAAATTATGATCATTATCCCGCCAATCCCAGTAAATCTCCTTGGGAACATCCCTGGTTCCGATAAATGATTTAATTTCATTACCAGAACAATCAGTAACTATTAACTTCCACTTCCCCCGAAATTTTTGTATTTCTAAATATGAAATTTTAAAAACTACTGATTCGGGATTTAATGAATAGCTTTGTTCTTTATAAGATCGGTAAATTATTTGAGGATCAACCTTATTTGTTATCAGAAGATCATCTAATTGTTCTATATTAATCTTATGATATGAAAACGGCACCTGAGCAATGAAAGCATCCCGCAAATGATTAGCACGTTGCATTGCATTCTTATTAGTAATCAACCTGATTGAATTTAAAGATGTTGACGTTAAATTTTCATTCAGCTTATCCATATAATCTACATATTTTTTTGAATACTTAGGCGAACTGTAAAGTGATCTCAAATTTTCGCTTAATGGAGAACCATGTCTATATAACTGTTTCAAATCATAACATGAATCATTTAGTGTCAACTCAACCTCGTTCAGGTTCTTCAATGCCTCCTTTGGGATTTCATTATCAACTGTGCGGACAACTTTTTGGGAAATAATCTCTAATTTTTCATTACTTATATCTACAAAAAATTGAGATTGCAAATTAAAAACCGGCATTTTTCCTTCATCATAGTCTGTAAATTGAAGCTCTTTGATCTTGCTACGATAATCCAGATTATAAATAAAACTAATTTGATGGCTTCCATTGCTTAGTTGATTTATCTCGTAAAAAGGATAATCAACAGCATATTTGATTGAGATGCCATTAAATAACGAAAATTGAGCTGCAAACTTGACTGATTGTTGAACAAAACCGAGTGTAAAAGTACTTGATGCCAGAGGTCTTGACTCAAATATCCAATTAAATTGCCAATGCTGCTGTATATAATTTAAATAGATAGAACTACTAAAATAGCGATAAGAATAACGAAATCCGAAATCATACACCAGGGGTTGTTTAAATATATCATTGTGCAGTGAAATATCAGGACGATTTAGATGATCACAGGAAAAACCGATCGATAATGTAGACCAGGGGAATAAAATCAACCCGACTCCGACACTATGTGCTAATTTAAGTGTACCATCGGCAAAAACCGGATCATCCTGATCAATCAGATCAAAGTATTTTTGATGATAAGATTTAGTAAACAGATTGTATTTGATTCCAATTGACATTCTATCAAATGGTCTTTTTGCAATGAGGATAGAAAAACTGGTCTGGTCATATAATGGTACAGAAAAATTCTGTCCTGTCAAACCAAAATTGATAAAACCAGAAAATGCCTTGGGAAATGAAAGACTAAAATAACTGCTTCGAAGTCCAAGTTCCTGATTTTTCAAAAAGCCCAATTGATACAATTTCATCCCCAATGTTACCCGACAATGTTGAAAAGGGATCACTGCGGGATTTATAAAAATCGACTCAGAATCCAATGGATCAGAAGGATCTGTCGAAATAATGTTTTGACAAGTCGCACTTATCGGAATTAAAATCAGCACAATTACAAACAACGGAATTAACAAATTGTGAATTACATCTCTGTGTATCATGATGATTATCCATAACTTTTTGGTTATTTAAGTCCTGTCTATCATTTTTAGAGAATGGGATAGAATAAGTCCGCCATAGCCAGATCCCAATTATAATAGAAATCCAACGACGGCGGATTCTCCACTGGCAAATCATTACAATAATAAAAATCCGCCGAAAAAAGTATTCCCCATTTAAATATCATAACTTACTAATTTTCAGTATTAATAAAATTTTAAACATCCAGGTTATATAGCCTCTCCCCTTTTAATAATCTTTCACCGAGCAAGTACCACATATCCATTAGCAACAGTTTTCTCTTGATCGTGTAACAAGTACAGATATACTCCAGGTTGGGCTTGATTTCCGAATCTATCTGAACCGTCCCAAATAATCTTATATTTTTCTCGCTCCTTTAAAGTAGCAATTATTCTTCCTGAAATATCATATAATTTCAACGATGGTTCCGCTACACTTAGCTTTTCAAAATTAAAAATCACGATATCGTTAATACCGTCGCCATTAGGAGTAAAAGGATTTGACCGAACAATGAGCTCGCCTTCAATGACATCAATAACCTGAATTGCGGTATTATTAGTTTCGTCAGTTTCTCTAATCTTATTTTCAGAGTCAATTGTGAGTTTTAATTCATGCTTTCCCTTATCATTAAAGATAATCGATCGGGAAAAATCGACAATTTCATTTCCGTGCATTGGCGGAAGAATTGTATCAAAGATTGCACGCTCATTATCCCAAATCTTGATCTCAATCGGATCGAATACAGGGGCAATTTCTACTCCAATTTTTGCATCCAATTGTATTGGTTTATGAACTAACACCTTGGAAAAATCCGCCGTAAATGATTTAATAAAAAGATCTGGATAAATCTCTTTAATAAAAAAACTGTAGTTATCCGTAAACATTTTATTAGGTGGATTAGACAAATCTTCAGCATCGACCGTAATATCCACTCGTTGACCAGACCGGAAACCATTTGGTTCCTTATATAATAACTGATAACTTTTCCGAGTTCCTGATATGAGTGGGGTGACTACAACTCCTTCCACGGTCATCTGAATTGAATCTACATTAACACCAGCAATATCATCATTGATGTAAACGATAATATCAGTATTAAATGAAACTCCAGTTTCATTGGCTTGCGGTGTTCGACTTGTAATATAGGGAGGATTATGGTCTTCGATGGTATAGAATGTAAATAAACTGTCTTTTATCCAATTTGGTTGGGAAGCCAGATCACTTCCTGTAATGATGAATTCAACGCGTTGATTATATTTCAAACGATCTGTTGGTTTGTAATACATGCGACAACTATTTTGGTTGTAATCTATTTGCGCATTAATTGGTTGATCCTGAAATTTAAATTTCAATGAATTAAAATTTACTCCTGTTAGCAGATCTGTTATGTCAGCAATAAATTCTGAATCAAGAGGAATGTATTCACCAGGTTGACCTGGTTTTATCCAGATGATTTCAGGTGGAGATTTGTCAAACATTATCGTAAATAAACAACTATCCGTTTTCATTACATTTGGTGCATCTTTAGCCAGATCCCATGCATCAATTTCCAGCAGAACCTGTTGGCCATACCAAAAAGGATCTGGCGGATTGTATAATATTTTGTAATCGTGGACATCCCCTGAAATTGTTGGTTCTACAAACGTCCCATCTAATTTCAAGTGAATAGAATTACTATCAACACCGCTTAAGTCATCCTTAATATGGAAAGAAATTGAACAATCTGGAGACACATTTGTTGCGCCATCAGGAGGCTGATGTAAAGTGGTGTATGGTGGTGATAAGTCTTTTTCCCTCGTAATTCTGAATTTACAGGTACATGTATCCGAAATATTTGGTGGATTACTTAAATCCCTGGCAAATACTAATACAGTTATCCAGTCTAAATAATCAAACGGTCTCTGTTGAAGGTAACTGATTTGATATTTATGTTTATTGCCAGTAAGTGAATATGTTACAGCATCTCCATTTATCAACATTTTGATGGAGGTGGAATCTACTCCAGCATTTTCATCATTGAGTTCCACTGTTATTAACGGAGTTTGACTAACATTGGTATCATCCTCTGTTGGTGTTAAAAACGATATTGTTGGAGGTAATGTATCTGTTACTGTATTAAATGAAAATACAAAAGGAGCCATATCATTTGGCATTTTTGCCAAATCGTGAGCATTGAGAATTACCTCGATTTGTTGATTGTATTGAAAACCAGTATCCGGATGATATGTAATTAAATAGCCGCTTGCATCTTCTTTGATCTCCGGGTTAACCAACTTACGATCTAATTGAAGCCTAATTGAATTTCGATCAACACCACTTAAATCATCAATAAGTTTAATTATGATCGAGCTATTCAATTCCACTTCCTTTGCTTTATCTAAGGGATAATAATATTCTACCCATGGTGCAATTGAGTCTCTGGTAACAAAGAAGAAGAATGTAGTATCGAACTCATTTGGTGGAATCACCAGATCTGTGGCAAAGATTTTGACCGAGATCGAATCCATTTCCCCAAACAGGCGTTGAAATGAATAATATACAGAATACCCATCTGGAGTTTTATTCAACTGTGGTCGAATTGGAATATCGTTCAATGTAATAAAAATAGAATTTGTATCAACTCCAGAGTGTTCATCCCCTAACAGAAATGATAAGCAAGTATCTGGTGGTACATTACATGCATTTGGTTTGGGATAGAGATCGTTAATATAAGGAGGGATTGTGTCCCTCACTATATAAAATTCATACTGATCGGGTTCCATCTCGTTTGGCAATAAAGCTAAATCTGATGCTGTAATTTTGACCTTTACCGTATCATTATATAGAAATTCGGACAGTGGATTATAAGTTACAGTATATCTTTGAAAAGTACCTGAAATTCGAGGAGTTACAATATCACCATTTACCGTCATTGCTATGGTTGAACTATCGACTCCGCTATCATCATCCAGAATATCCAACTGGATATTTGTGTTTAATGGCGCATGAGAGGAATATTTTTCAGGGATATGATTTGCAGTGTATGGTGGCTTATTGTCAGGCGGCATTGTTCCCAATCCCACAAATGTACAGATAATTCTTTCCTCACCAGGTCTTATCGTGAGGGGATTCCACCACAAGGCAACGCCACTATCATTTATGACATTCAATTCTGGATTGGTATCATATTCCCATTTTGCTTTGTAACAATGACTCCAGTTAACGGTCGAAAAGCGGTCAGGCGTTTTAGCACCAAAGTCTTTTAAAGTACCCTGGATAGAAAACATGATTTTCGTTACGTCACCTTCAATTGCGCCCCACCAATCGGGAATATTTGGGGAATAAAAATCTCGTTCGTAATTGGTGTAGCCAAAATTTGAAGTCCGAATTGGTACTGCATCGTCTCTTCCCAGCATCAGATCAAATAGAATTCTGACACCGACTTCATGAGCCGCATTATCATTATTTATGATGCGATATTGAATTTGCGCTGTATCTTCATATTTTTTATCTGACCATTCACTCACAACCAAGGAAATTTTCTGTTTTACAGATAATTTTTGATAATCCCAGCCTCGTTCAATGCTTTTGCCATCATGTGTAATATAAGGATCATCGACTAAATCTCCACTACTCGAGCCATAAATAAGTTCTTTACCATCGATCCAAATTGTTGTATAAGATGAATAAGGATAGGGATGTCCAAACAACAATGGCTTATTATCATCCAACAATGTTTCCGGCAAACCGCCAGTAATTCCTATCGATAAATTTGTCCCTGGATACCGATCGCTTACAGCAACTTCTATATAATCATTAGAGATTACTAATCTCTTAACAGTTTTCAAAACAAAATTGATTTGCTCTGTTGTATCCTGATTTACGACAATCACCTCTGATGCGTTTTCTCGTTGCGATGAATCCTGATAATATTCATTATGATAATTAAGCGGATCAACTTCATAGGTATAAACTCGATAGGTACCAGGTCTAAGTCCTGCTGCGCAATAATAACCAGTAGCATCTGTTCGACATTCGGAACTCCATTCTCCATTTTCCCAATTGGTTACCACAACCCATACATCAGGTATCGGTGAACTTTCTGGATTATCCGCTCGAACAAATCCGGAAATAGCACCTCCTTTTTGTAGAAAGAAATTGATATTTTTAATCGTATCAGGAGAAGTCACGTAAAGTGCTTGCGCGTTTTGTTTATTGCTAACATTATTATAATACATTATGACATAGCCAAGCGGAATTGATGAAGCTTTCACAATATGAGGACGATTTGGGAGAGCGGGACTGACATAGCTGCCATCGGGATTGCCATTAATAAAGCCACGTAAGCTAAAATTTTCAGCATCGAAAAAACCGATCGAGGTATTTGTAGTTACCCTATTCCCTTCTGCATCAAAAATATAACCGCTAATAAATCCACCGCGCTCAAGGTAAAAATTAATATTCGTTACATGCTGGCCGATATTAATTTTGATAACTGACGCGTCGACTTCATTAGTGACATTATTATAAAAAACATCTAAATAACCCAGTTTATTCTGCACACGTAAAGAATATTGTCCCACTGGTAATTGATCAATGATATAACTACCGTCGTCTGCAGAATATGTAATTCGTTGAAAGAAGGTACCCTTGTAAGCAATTGCTCTCACCTCTACGCCAGCAAGTGGCTGGTGTGAAACATTAAAAATACAACCAGAAATTTTTCCATCGCCTTCGGAATTTGAAAATAGAGAAGGATTATAAGAGAATATAATGGAGAGAATACATATCACTCTGATGGAATAATTGATGCATACCCGTTGCCAGTTCATGTGCCCACCCGCTGTTGCAATACCTTAGTTGTCAGATGAATATTATAAAATATAAAATAAGATGAAAATGCAAAGTCCTTAGTCTTTTTGAAAAGACGCTATAAAAATAAAAAATGAATTCTAAAAAAGCAAGTAATTTTTGTATGAGTTGAATATATTCTAAATCAGGCAATTACATTTTCGGAATAGAATTTAGGCTTAATACTTTAATAATTAAGTATTATATGTGAAGATTATTATAATTCTTTTAAAGATATATTACTATATTCTTCCTTTAAAGCTTCAGACACAACTTTTAATAAAAATTAAAATTTGATGTTATTATCGGATTACGATTTAGTAATGTGAATAAGTAAAAATAAGAAACAAAACTTTGAGGGGGGTGTGTTGTTATATTGCTTTCACCACGACCACTGTCTGGTCATCATGTTGTAATGTATCAACAGAAAAGCGCGCTACTTCAGAGATGATTTGATCGCGAATTTTTTTAGCGCTGTGGAAATGATTTTCTTCTAAAACTTTTATCAGATTATCTTCACCAAATTCTTTTCCATCTTTGCTTTGTGCTTCAGTAATGCCATCTGTTATAAATACAAATACATCATTTTTATTATAGTTAAAACTTTTTTCTTCTATTTCAGATGAAAAAAGAATTTGCTCGTCTAAACCGAGCCCAAGCCCTTTTGGCGTAATTTTTTCTACCTTATTAGCTTTTGCATAATAATAAAAAAGCGGCAGATGTCCAGCTCGTGCAAGGATTAATAGATTCTTATTAGGATCGAAATAGCCACCAATAGCTGTTACAAAGGATTTTTTTTCTAAGTCACGATACAGAAGTTGATTGGCTCTGATAAAAAGTTCTCTTGGGGTGAGTCCGAAACCATATAATGAACGAAGTATCCCTTGAATTTTGAACAGATACAAAGCAGCGGATGTCCCTTTCCCGCTGACGTCACCGACAATTACTGTCATTGTATCGGAGACGCCATTTAAGTAATCAAAATAATCTCCACCAACTTCCGCCGCAGGGATAGAAATACCAGCAATATCCATCCCCTTAATTTTTGGCGTTGTTTGTGGTAATGATGCCAATTGGATTTCTCTTGCAATTTCCAACTCATGTTTCAAACGTTCTTTTTCAGCCAGTTGCTCATACAAATATGCATTCTCAATGGAAACTGAAGCCTGTTTTGCAACTGTTGTGAAAAAGGATAAGTCTTCAGTGTGCAATGGCGTTTCGGAAAGCTTTTCCCCGATCAACAATATTCCACTTAATTTATCCTTGAACCATATTGGAATAATATGACGAAATCCATTCTCACTCAGATACTTCTGGACAGCACCGGGTAAATAATCGACACTCAAACGAGAATCGGTTTTGAAATCTGTAATAAATTTCAAAAGTTTATGGTCGATATCCATGAAAAATTCTTCGGATTCCAAGCCATTAAATCCATAGGCAGCTTGATAACAATATGTTTTGTCGTCTCGAAAAAATAAAATCGCGGTTCGTTTTAACTTCATTGATTCCGTTAATTTGCTGACAATTCCCCTTGCGAGCTCTGCGATTCCCAATTTTGTCGCCATTACTTCTGCTATTTCACGAGAAAAATGCTGGTAGTTAAACTGTGTACGATAGTATTTCCGATCGATTAATTTTTGTCCCCATTGCCGAACTTTCCAGAACATTAACCCAAAAACAATTGTTCCGATTGTGACAATCGATTTATCGACAATCTCTCGCTTTGGCGCAGCTAATTGTCCCTCGAGTAATTCAAATGAAGTCAATGTCAATCTGAACCGTGGAATATTAAAATTTAAAGAAAGTAGCTTAATCAAAATAAAAACGAATACAGCTAATAGCGAAACTGCCCAAATACCGGATAAAATTGAATATTGAATATTTTTTCTAATCTGCAAATTAATATCGAGCAGACGATAACGTCCAATTGTGAATAAATAAGCAATTGGAATAAGGAGCGTAAGCACCTCTGTATAATTCATTAATTTAGGTAGCTTATAGAATTCGAGGAAGAAAATTAATATAAAAATCAAGAAATAGCCTATGTAGATAGTTCTTGCAACGACTCTGCTGAGTTTCTTCAGTTCTATAGGTCTTTGCTGACGGAAAATCACATGAATAATCAGATTGTAAACAAGCGCTGAAATAATTAATATATTCAAATATTTAGCAAATTTATATCCAGTTAAATATAAGACTATTGCTGTTATAATGAATAACCCGGCAAATGCATAGGGAACAATTCTTACCCATCGATATTTGAGAATTTCACTCCATTGCTTTGGGAAAAAATAGGTGCTGTCCAACCACCATGCCACTCCAAATCCAAAACATAAATAAATTGTGAACTGACGTAATATTGAAAAAAATTCATTCTGCGAGATTAGCTCTTTATTGGAAAATCCAACTGCAATATAGAATCCAAATGCCAATAACGCCGATCCTAACAGCCGTCCAGCTTTTAAATGCGGGCTTCTCAAACCAATAAAAATTGAAACAAACATGATTATCAGACCAGAAATAAATGGCATTAAAACGGAGGTATCAAAACCGAACCGAGCCAGCGTTACGTGCAGGGTTAAGACTTCATTATCTCTAATTACATCATAATCAATTGTTTTTCCTGCTCGGGCGCTTTTCATTATCGCATCGGCTTCCCAGATGCTGTTAAAGTTTTTACCGTTTATTCGGAGGATGAGATCCCCCACCTGCATACCTGCCCGGTCAGATGCTCCACCCTCAATAACATCGAAGACATGTGCAGTTGGAGGAAGGATTCGTACAAATGAATCCGGTAAAGCTGATTTATCAACTAAATACTCAAACGCAGCTTTGCGGAATTCCAATGGAAAAATAGTCAGTTTTACAACTGGTTGATCAGGTATTGTTTCATAAAAGTGATCAATATTCCCTTGTTTTACAACCCAGTTATCATTGATTGCTAAAATAAGATTTCCAACTCGAATTGAGTCTAAGGTATGTTCTACTGATTTGGAGAGATCCCGAGAACGCTCTATTTTTATGGCTGGAAATGATTTTATCACATAGAATTTCGACGGTGTGGACGAGTACCAATTTTCATCGGTTGGAACACTTCCATAATAATAAAAATTGAAAAGGACTATTAACAGCAGGTATAATGCAAAGGTTCCAAATATAATTCGAAGAAAATTCGGTCTGAGGTTTAAATTTAGCAGGTTATAATTCATCGAATCCTTCGTAGGCAGATTTATGGTTTCGAACCGATTTTACTAATAAAAGATACGACCTATTTGGATTTTTGTTTTATAAAAAGTTAAATATCTGATGAAAAGTTCATTTGAAAGTGCTATAATAAAACCAGTGGAAAATAAAATAAGTTCCTAAAATTTTTATTCATAAGCTTGACTTTTCAAAATAATATATTTATATTTCAGGGCTGAATTTTCTTTTAAATGATTTGCAATTATATTTGTCCATAAATAGTCAATTTCTTGCCCAAGAAGTAAAAATATTTTGACCGCGAATTCTGCTAATCAAGCCGTTGGCAGATTCGCCGTGTCGTATTATTCAAATTATGCAAGTCCGCCAGAGCGGATTAGCGAAATTGGTTTAATTCGCCAATTTAGCGGTTCAGGATCTTTTTGGTTATGGTTTGGCAAGGTTGTTTAACCAAATTAATGTACCAACTTTATTCATTTAAATTCGGAGATTGCAATGAAAAAATATTACTGGATTCTTTTATTACTAATATTTTCCACATCAAACTTTCAGTCAGTATGGGCAAAATCTGGAAAATTGTATGTGGTCACCAGGAGTACAAAAAAATTCAGGCTAAACAGCAGGGGCAATCCCACAGTTGGTCTATTTTCCACTGACAACAAAGGAAAAACCTGGAAACATTATGGATGGAAGGATACAAAATGTTTTTCTGTTTCAACTGCGAAAATCGGTATGGAACAAATATTTTACCTTAGCTGTGGTAATGGCGTTCAAAAATCGGAGGATGGAGGAAAATCCTGGATTATCACCACCGGTTGGAATATCACCGAATGCCTCAAAACCGCTATCGATCCCCAAAATCCAAATATTGTCTATGCGGCAACTGCTTATGGTATTTTCAAAACGATTGATGGCGGAAAAACATGGATTGAAAAAAACAAAGGATTAATTAGCACCTTCACACCAACAGTTGTTATTGATCAGAATGACTCAAATCTACTATTCTGCGCAACCGAGTCTGGTGTTCATCGCAGCAACAATGCAGGAGATCTCTGGGAGCCAATTGGATTGCTTGGACTGGGGATTCGGACATTGATTCAGCACTCTAAAGATCTAAATATCTTAGCAGTTGGAACAGAAGACAACGGCGTTTTTATTTCCGAAGATCACGGAAAAACCTGGCTGCAGAAAATAAATGGTATGACCAATAAAACAATCTATGCGCTAACTTTCGCCCCACAAGATCAAAACATCATTTATGCAGGAACTTTTCGGAGCGGTATTTTTAAAAGTACCGATCGAGGGAAATCCTGGCAAGCAAAAAACAATGGGCTTAGAATACTTGATATTCACGCCCTTTTGGTTGATCCCAAGAATATCAATACTGTCTATGCAGGCACACTGAATGACGGTATCTGGATCAGCGAGGATGCAGGGGAAAGCTGGCAATTTATCGGATTAGAAACCAGCCAGGTCTGGGATATGATTATTTGGTGATTGGGTAACTGGGTAACTTGGTGATTGGGTATGATGCTTTCTTCCTCTAATCAAATTTGAAATTGAAATAAGGAAAATGAAATATGAAAATACTAAAGCTTTTGTTTTTAACAATTTTTTTATTGACTTGCATCTTTGTTCTAACTGTTTCGGCAATAGAAACAGGCTATCAAAATCGGGTTCAACAAACGCTGAACTGGGCGGATACATTAAAAAATCCGAACTTCCTCATCGCTGCAGCTAAAATCCAAAATGGTAATTTAAAAGATGGCATTCGAATGTTCAAGAATGTTCTTGAGCTAAGTGAGAATTCACATGCAGGTATGTTTACAATCTACCAATTAATGATCGGCTACCTCTATGTTGAGGACCAATTACCGCAGTCACTCAAAGATAGGGTGAGGAATTTTTTAGGCACAGGAAATTTCTATCGAGGGGATACCGAAAATCACCTGACTATGTATTATACAGGACTTTATTTAGCAGCACAGACTTTTCCTGAGCTACCAGCTAAAAAATGGTACACAGGAAAATCTTCCCAGGAAAATATGGCAGAAGCTATAGGCTGGTTCGATGAATGGATGAAATTAACCACAACCATAGGCCAGGGCGAGTTTGATTCTCCAACTTATATGCCTGTTTTTATTGCGCCCATGTTTGGTTTATTTCAACATGCAAAAGATCCCGTTATCAAACAGAATGCTTTGGTAATGATTCACTGGCTGCTTGCTGATTTTGCCGTTGAGCATCTCGAAGGAATTTACGTTGGTGCCCACAGTCGCGATTATCCCGATCGCGTTATTCGACCGCGACACCAAAGTTCCGACATGGTTGCCTGGGGCTGGTACCTATTTGGTAAAGGAGAGCCGCGATTTCATTATACTTTGCTTGCCGCTGCCTTGAGTGATTTTGATTTGCCAGAAATTATTTATCATATCGGCACCGACAGAAGCCAGCCTTATGTTCATACAGAAACCAAAAGAGTTAGACACATCATTCGATTGGGCGAAAGAAAAAATCCTCCTGTCTACAAATATACTTACATGACAAAGGACTACGCCCTCGGTTCGATGATGGGTGGAATTTTGCAACCAATTCAACAGCACACCTGGGATGTGACCTATGTGACTGATCGTCCTTACATGCGAATTTTTACAGTTCACCCGTACATCGGCGAACCAGATTTAGGGATGTTCTTTCCAGAAGAGATGAAATTTGCTTTCGACGAAGTTTCCAGTTCCCATACCTATTATGGCAGTGAAGATAAATGGTCTGCCAGTTCGCCTTTTGAAGGGACGTTCCAGCATAAAAATGCTTTGATTGTTCTATACAATATCCCCCAAGGTGAGAAATTTGGACATATCGATGGTTTCTTCCCCAAAGATTTACTTAAAAGAGAAGTCGATGATTCCGGCTGGATTTTCTGTCACGGAGGCAATACCTATATTGCCTATTTCCCATTGCAGCCATACGAATGGATCGAGGAAGAGGAGTGCTTTCGTCTCAGAAGTTACAAATTGAAAAACGGCTGTGTGGTTGAAGTGGCACAGGCAGACGAATATTCTTCATTTACTGCTTTCAAAGAACAAATTCGAAATAACACGCTTGTTCACGACACTTTTGAAAGAACGCTTACTGTAAGCTATACCACTTCCGGTAGCGATGTCATGACCTTTACCTACGATGGCGCCCGGCGATTAAATGGCGAACTAATTGATTTTGCTGATTATGAACTTTTCCGAGGTCCATTTCTCAATGCGGAAGTTGGCAGCCGAAGCCTTGAAATTCGATACAAAAATCAGGGTATGATTTTAGACATGGCAACTCGACAAAAAGGTCAAATCCTTCCCTTATACGTCTGCAAAAAGATTGATGAGGATTTTCACCTGACCGGCAAACTTGATCATCCAGCGTGGGAACAGGCTCACCCCGTTAAATTGGTGGATGCGATAACTGGGGAACCAGGTCGTTTTGCAACTGAAGTGCGGCTGCTTTATAGCGATAAATTTCTTTATGTCGGTTTTAATTGTGAGGATGATTACACCTGGGGCACAGTGGATAAAAAGGATGGACCGATCTATGACGAAGAATGCGTGGAAGTATTTCTTAATCCAGCAGATACAAAACACCAATATTATGAAATTAATCTGAGTCCAAAAAATATTGTATACGACGCCAACGTTCTGAACAGCCGAACTCCAGAAAATCAGTATGGAAGATTCCATGCGTTCCCAGATTTTAATCTGGAAAAGCTTGCGACAGCAGTTAACGTTAAGGGGAGAATTAATGAAACAGGGATGGGGAAAGGCTGGACTGTCGAATACGCGATTCCATTCGATGAAATATTTGGTGCGCCAAATACTCCACCAAAACCGGGTGAGGTTTGGCGGGTGAATTTTTATCGAATCGATTCACCCCAAAAAGATCAGCGGGAACATTATGCATGGAGTAAAACGGAACGGGCAGCGTTCCATTTGCCGTGGCGTTTTGGGTATTTGAGGTTTGAATAAACCTGTCTGTGGCAGGTTAGAAAACCCCCACAGGTTATGTTCGTAATATTGTTAAAATTTATATTGACAACAGTTTTTTTATTTTATATATTGCGATAGAATTCTAAGGAATACTAACTGCTATGAAATAAGTAACAAATTAGGGGAGTTGAAAACGATGAGCCTGGCAAGATCAGCAAAACCAATATCACTGGAAAAAGATGCCGACGGGATTTTCCGAGTTGGAGGAACTCGGGTGACGCTGGACACAGTTATTGCAGCATTTACAGAAGGAGCAACAGCCGAAGAAATTGTCTACCAGTATCCTGTTCTAAATCTTGTAGATGTTTATGAAGTAATCAGTTATTACCTAAGGAATCGTTCAGAAATCGAAGCATATTTAATGCAGCAGCAGGGAGCATTGAAAATTCGTCAACAAAACGAAAACCTTTTCGATCCTCACGGTATTCGTGATCGGCTGATGGCTCGTCAATCCAGGAAAAAGGTGTAGCCTATGCTCAAGTTCGCTGCTGCTGAAAATTTTAATAATGATATATTGCGTGGGCTATTACGGAAAATACCAGAATTGGATATTGTGAGAATTCAGGATACTGAATTTTCTGGGGCAACTGATCTAGAGGTTCTTGATTGGGCTGCACAAGAGAATCGAGTTTTACTTACCCATGACGTTCAAACCATAACGAAATATGCTTACGAACGCATGAGATCGAATCTCCCAATGCCAGGTGTGTTTGAAGTGAGTCGATCCATTCCTATTGGACAAGTTATAGAAGATCTTCTCCTTTCCTTATAGCAGAATGCAGCTTGGACGGAGAATGGGAAGGACAGGTTCGTTACTTGCCACTAAAATAAATCCTTTAATGAAAACTTTTTCCAAATAAATAAATAACAAAACTCGAAAATTCATTCTCAAACCACCAACAAGCAAAATTAAAGCTCATAGAAGCATGCTATTTTCAGAGTGAAAACAACCTTATGCAAGCTGTGAAATTTCTAAAATATGCCTTTAATCAGATAGTGAAATAACTGCTTTTATGTCTACCGATAGTGAAAATTTCGTTGAATAGGAAAAAATGAACTTCATGAGATATGGCAAATTTTTCTTCTTTTTAATCTCTGCAATTGTTTTAATTTTCTGTCCTTACCCAATTGTAACGCACTCCCAAACTCAAAATTCTTTTCACCAATACATCCACTCTCTAGAAAAATCCTTCGGCGGCAGAATGGGCATCATGGCAAAAAATTTAAAAACACGAGAAGTTCTTTCTTATAAATCAGAGGAAAAATTCCCAACTGCCAGTGCTATTAAAGTGCCAATAATGGTAGAATATTTTTACCAGGTCGCCGAAGGAAAAGTAAGTCAGACACAAAAAATGGTACTGGCAGACTCCAATAAATGGGGAGGCAGCGGACTGTATCAATATTTTCATGGTATTACTGAGCAGCAACTCATCGATGCGGTGATGATGATGATTACCATCAGCGACAATACAGGCACCAACCTGGTTATCGACGCATTGGGAACAAATCATCAACAAAAATTAGCGGCAGTAAACGATCGCATGAAAA
>Ga0209427_10000670_pt1 | contig 37276 bp, 42 predicted proteins | sample DeeMarSWOR136_30_FD_187465 | JGI IMG/M metagenome (GOLD analysis project Ga0209427, IMG submission 187465) | Marine sediment microbial communities from White Oak River estuary, North Carolina - WOR-1-36_30 (SPAdes) (version 2) | ecosystem: Environmental > Aquatic > Marine > Intertidal zone >...
ACTCCAGCTCCTGTGAAACGGGCACCGACTGCAATACCAATTACTATAACCAGAGCTGCTGCCAGCAAGGAAAAGGTAATAACAGCAGAGATTCTACCGATGAAATCTTTGTAAGGTTTTACGGGCATTGATTTCAGCTTGGCAAGTAGTCCATTCGCCCTATCTCCAGCAATAGTGGCGGGAAGGTTGGACATGCCGGCTATCATCAGTGCAAAAACCATCATTGAGATGGCAATAGAACCCTTAACATAGGGGATCACTTGTTGAGGGGCGCTGCCTGTAAATATGAAGCTTCCCATGATTAACCAGATTATCGGCCAAGCTATAGTCCAAAACAGTGCTGTCTTCTCCCTGAGCAGCTCCTTGACTGCCTTGATATAGGCTGCAGATATCTGCCTCAACTATCCGGTTGCCTCCTGTAAGTGTCTTTCGGTCAGTCTGAAGAAGACGTCTTCGAGGGTGGGCCGCGCCATTTCGATCCGCATGACCTTATGCCCGGCCTGGTCAAGGCTCCTTACCACATCTGCCAGTACCCTGTCGCCATTGCTCGAATAAATCTTGTAGCCAGTCTCCGCTTCCGCTACCTTTCCATTGATGCTGTAACCCTTCAGGACTGAGAGCACAGTATCAGTCTTCACAGCTGTCTCCACGGTTATCACGTCCTCGACAGCATGTTTTCTCTTGAGCTCATCGGGAGTGCCTTCGGCTATCATTTTGCCATTGTCTATAAGACCCACTCTTGAGGCTAGCTCGGCGTCACTCCCGATATGAGTGATCAGGATAATACTGGTTTTCCTGTCCATAATATCCCGAACCATACTAAAAAAGGACCTTCTGGCAGCGGGATCGAGACCAGTCGTTGGCTCATCCAGGATGAGCACTCCTATGCCGGGGAAAATCGCTGTGGCAACTTCTAACCTTTTCCTCATGCCACCAGAGTACTTAGCGACTCTCTTATCTGCTTCTTCAGAAAGCCCAACATTTCTTAGAACTTCAGTAACCATCTGATTTGCCTGGCTCTGGGAATACCCCAGAAGATTAGCGAAATAGGCCAGGTTCTCTTTTCCTGAAAGCTTGGGTGAGGAGAAATTCTCCTGGGGTACATAGCCTATGAATTCCTTGGCCTGTGCCGGCTTTCTGCTATAGACTTCAACAACACCGCTATCTTGCGTTTTCACCGCAGCAATTATTGAAGCAAGTGTAGTCTTGCCCGAACCGTTTGGCCCCATCAGGGCGTAGAACTCACCTTCTGGCACATCAAGGTTAACTCCGTCAAGTACACGTCGGCTATCATATGTCTTGACTAGATTTTCTACATGTACCGCAAACACTTAGAAATGCCTCCATTCTTCAATCGGATTCGCTGGAATCTTCATAGAATCTCCGTTGACACACCTGAGCAGCATTATACCTTATGAGTCGACTTATTTGTATAGATATCGCTTGACAAGGTAATACCACCCTACAAATGTGATGCTGAATATGACGTTTCGGGCTATTGACAAAGCCAATCTGGCATGGTAATATATCGGTAGACGGTATAGCGGCAAGTGATATATCAGTGGCTGATATAAGGGACGACTTCAATGTTACGTGATGATACTAACAAATACCTTCCTCTTACTGAATCCACATGTTATATCATGCTGACTCTAGTGGAACCTCTCCACGGATATGCGGTCATGAAGAAGGTGGAGGAAATAAGCAAAGGCACGGTCAAGGTCGGCCCTGGAACTTTGTACGGTGCGTTCACATCATTGGAGGAAGAGGGACTGATTGCTAAGGTCAAGGAAGAGAACCGGCGAAAGAGCTACGTTTTAACGCCAAAAGGTAAGAAGGTGCTAATGAACCAGATGAAGCGACTAGAAATAATGACCCAAAACGGCCTATCCGTCATGGATATGTTATGAGCTGAATCCTATTGTAAGGAGGAAGTGATGGCAGAAGATACGATCCGAAAAATCAAGTGGTTCTTTCCTTGGCAGGACGAACAAGAGGAAGCGTGGCTCAGGAGCATGTCTCAAGGGGGTTGGCACCTAGCTTCGGTAGGGTTACCGTGCATCTACAGATTTCGGGCTGGTGAGCCAAGGGATTACGTCTACCGCCTCGATTATCAGACGTTTCCAAAGAAGGATAGACAAGAATATCAACAGTTATTCCGCGATGCCGGTTGGGAGTATATTGGCGAGATGTCTGCCTGGCAATATTTCCGCAAGGAAGTTAAGGAAGAAGAGGCCTCAGAAATCTTCACTGACGTTGAATCGAAAATAGCTAAGTACAAAAGAATACTAGTTTTCTTATGGTTTTTCTGGATTGTATTGATTGTGGTCTTCCCCGTGAGAGGCATATCGATGGATAATCCCTATCCATGGGGGGCTGCTATTCAAGTGTTGGCTCTTTCAATATGGCTGTTTTTCACGTATAACATCATCAGACTCTCGGTAAGGATCAGACAGCTAAAAAAGCTTTGAAGATAGTTTGATGCGGACACGACAATTTGGACTATTGTTGTCCGCAACATACATTCAGTAATGTAATATACTGGCGATATCTAAACTGCGTTATTATGGTCCAAATGAATTACATTTGTGTAAGGGGATTAGGATTATGTCAGCAAAACGATGTGACGTCGTATCTAAACGCACAGATTTCTGAAATAGAAGGACTCCATGTTGGGGAATGACACATTGCCTCGAAGATGTGTGTAAGGATTACCCTGGACCGACTGGCTGATGCCCGCTATATAGGTATCTTCTCTCCTTCATGCCAGAATCCTCTCCGCCTCTTCCCTATAAGCATCCATGATGTAAGGAATGCCAGAAATCTTTGCTGCCTCCTCCGTCAATGCCATGACATCCTTGCGGGAAATTGTGGAAAGGTTGAAGTTTCTGCTGCCGGCCATCAGTTGTTGTAGCCCTATTTTGATTTTTTGGCAGAATGTATATATAGCAACCGCGCCAAGAGGTATGTTTTCAATTTCCTTACCATACTTGTCTTTCAGAGTATTATGGGTGACAAAGATCTCCTCTGGAGTGTTGCCATACTTGGAAACTGTCTTCGGTAGCTTGTTGTCCGTAATCCATTGTCCGATATTCTTTCCAACCATCCCTGGAATCAACAAGGCCCTACCCATGCAGACTGCCTTCACATACGGAGACCCCATAGCAATTGCCTTAAATACGCTAGCTTCCTCAGAGAATCCCCCAGCCATAGCCAGATCTGGAACGCTTAACCCCTTGCTGCCCAGTTTCTCGGCAAACTGATAGGCAAGAGCTTCCAAGTAGAAAGTTGGGATGCCCCACTCGTTCATCATCGACCACGGGCTCATTCCAGTTCCACCGGGAGCGCCATCCATTGTGACAAGATCGATCTTCGCTTCTGAGCCATAGCGCAGGGCCATAGCAAGTTCTACTGCAGAATAGGCACCCGTCTTAAGTGTAATTCTCTTGAATCCCAGCTTGCGAAGGCGCTCTACCTCTCGTTGAAATGCCTCGCTGGTAACGAAACCCAGTCGCGAATGGCGCTCGAATTCCTTGATCGCCCCGGCTTTGTGTGCTGCTTGAATATCGGACCTAGTTGGATTAGGCGTAATCATGTAACCCCTTTTCTTAAGTTCCAAGGCTCGCTCAAGTGAGGCAATTCGTATCTCACCACCGATACACTTTGCGCCCTGCCCCCATTTCAGCTCAATGGTATCAAGATTGTGTTTCTGCAATACATATTCGGCTACACCAAACCTGGTGTCTTCTACATTCATCTGGACGAGAATTTCTCCGTAACCCTCGTAATATTTCCTATAAGCTTCTATACGACGATCCATGTCCGGAGACTTCTTGATCTTGCCATTCCTGTCCAGCTCAAGTCCGGGGTCGATTCCGCAGACGTTCTCGCCACACACGAGCGTAATGCCAGAAATGGCAGCCCCAATAGCAAAATGCTCCCAGTTCCTTCGGGCTATTTCGGTGGAACCGAGTGCGCCCGTAAAAATGGGTAGCCGCATCTTGACCTTTTTGTCCCAACCGTATTCTGTCTCAGTGTCAACATTGGGGAAGAGTGCTGTATCAGGGCCAGCTTCAATTCCTTTGGGCAATCCCTTTGCACCAATTGCGTATCCCTGAACATTGAGATGGGAATAATCCACCGGATAGTTCTTGTCAGCACCGGCCGCCGTCTCCCCATAGGGTCCCGGGTAGATAACCTCTCGACCTCGAAACGAAGCTAACCAAGCCTCACAACGTCCTGTGCACCCGTCAAGGCATGTTGTGCAAAGCCCGGACATAGGAACGACGCTCCGTGAGCGATTGGCGGTTTGTGTTGCTTCATTGGCATTTGGTCGTCTCAAGTTCACGGTTCTAACCCCCTTTACTTGGTATTGATTTCCTTATTGGTTTGACATCTGCAAGTTGCCTACGTTTTTACGGTCAACCCTTTGGCTTTCAGGTACTCCTTTACTTCTCTAATAGGGATCTCACCAAAGTGAAACACGGAAGCCGCAAGGACAGCCGAGGCCTTGCCGATAGCTATCCCTTCGTAGAAATGTTTCAACTTCCCTGCTCCACCCGAAGCAATAACCGGGATGTTGACGGCCTCTGCCACGGCTTTGGTCATCTCCAAGTCATATCCCTCCTTGGTACCATCGGCGTCTTTGCTGGTGAGCAGAATCTCTCCAGCTCCCAATTGCTCCACCCTCTTCGCCCACTCAACAATATCTAGCCCTGTAGATTCGCTCCCGCTCTTGACTACTACTTCTAATCGAGGAAGATGGCTTCCGAGGCGGTTCTTTCGGCCATCTATGGCAACGACGAGCCTTTCCTTGCCAAATTTTTTGGAAGCCTCTCTTACAAGCTCAGCATTTCTTACAGCAGCAGTATTGACCGAGACTTTGCTTACCCCCAGGTCGAATAAGGCTTTCATATCCTCGGTATTCCTGATGCCACCACCTACGGCGAAAGGTATGGTGACTTTTCTTGCTACCTTCGCGACCCAGTCCAGTCTTGTTCCTCTGCTCTCCAGAGTAGCGACGATATCGAGGAAGACGAGTTCATCAGCGCCCTCATGGCAATAAGCTTCGGCTGCCTCCACAGGGTCTCGGGCATCTCTCAGATTCACGAAGTTTGTTCCCTTGACTACCCTGCCATCCTTCACATCCAAACAAGGTATGATTCTCACTATGTTCATTTCACAGGTCCGAGAATCTGATCAAGTCTTTGTATTCCATGATAGCAGTCATAGCACGATTCTCTACATCTATCCCAGATTCAACAGCAGCGGCCAAAGGGTTAAGCCCCCCTGTGAGTATCATGCCTACTTTGTTTACCTCTACGGGGACCCCACATACAGATTTGCCTACCTCACCCATCATAAGCACTCCACCGAGATGAGCTTCTTTTAGGCGAGCAGCGACTTCCTCTGCTACGGGTTGGCACATGGCTGGAATTTCCCGGAAATTGGCTAGAATTCTTCCCTGTCCTTCTCTAACCACTTGACCAACGCTAGTCATCCTACTGGTAATGTATATCTCTGACGGGTCTAGGGACGAGCCGGAATACTGAATAAGCTCCACAAAACGCAAGGGCTTATGGTTCTTAATTTGAAGGATGCCACCAAACTTGGAGTCCATCGGCACACCCGCTTTAAGCAAAGCACCATTAATGACAATGCTACAAACGGTGGCCAGGCCTATCTTGCCCTGGGGCACAATTATCCCCCCTAATTTTTCATCATGGCGGCCTATAGCTACAAGCCCACTAACGCAAATCCCGGACTGAAAGACTCCCTTCATGGCTCCGATTGCTTTCTTAAGTTGCCTCTCAGGGAAAAACGAGATGTTGACAGGGATTTTGCCCTGGCAGTTGCGTAGGTCGAACTCCGTTTGGTAGGCCAGAAGCTCGATCTTGGAAGCTACAAAACCAACCTTGTCACCAACTAAAGCACTTTCTAGTTCTACGAGACCTAGCTGTGTAATCAACCTTCCGTCCCTTCCCGCGCTCTCTGTAAACCCACGTTCATCCATTAGTTTAAGGTGGTATCTGACAGCTCGTTCGCTTAACTCGATTCCCTGTTCCTTAAGACTATGGGAAATCACTCTAGCACCGACAGGCTCACTGGATTGACTCAGGATCCTGAGGATAGCGATTGTTTTTCTTTCTACGTCCTGTGTTTCGAAACCCATTGCAAGATTCCGGTATTGTCGGTAGTAGGAAGCCGTTTTCCATAATAGCAAAGCGAGGTTGTGTTTGTCAAGCATAATAGGAGCTTGCTTAGTTCCATCGCTTGGTGTACTATAGAATTGAGCCCATGGAATAACCCAGAGAATGGGCGCTGTGAGCGCGAGTCTAGCCATCGAAGATCGATTCAGAGAACCTACAGAAAACCTACAAGATATGAGAGTAGGTGTTCTCGCTCTACAGGGAACGTTCATAGAACATATTGCTATTCTGCGACAACTGGGCGTGGAGTCCTCTCCAATTCGACTGCCCCGTGAACTCGATACAGTGGATGGGCTTGTTATCCCCGGTGGGGAAAGCACTACCATGCTGAGGCTCATGGAGAGTTTTGGGTTGATTCAGCCTATAAAGGAAATGGCTCAAGATGGTTTGCCTATTTGGGGGACCTGTGCCGGGATGGTCTTGCTTGCCAAGAATGTATCCAATTATGAAATGGAGACTCTTGGTCTCATGGATGTGAGGATCAGGCGTAACGCCTTTGGCAGCCAGGTTGATAGTTTTGAAGCAGACTTGGAGATACCTCTTGTGGGCAGGGAGCCGTTCCATGCTGTTTTCATTCGTGCCCCGATCGTCGAAGAGACCAGGCCAGATACAGAAATCCTGTCCCGTTTTCCCGATGGACCGATCGTCGCCATCAGGCAAAATCGGTTGCTGGCCTGTGCTTTCCACCCGGAGTTCACGGACGACTTGAGGTTTCATAGCTATTTCTTGAATATTGTGAGCCAAAGACCATCTCAAGAGCCTGAGCATGGAATCCTTCGAGGTGGCGACCTTAGATGTTAGACGATTGTAGCCTTCCGAAAGTTGTAGAAAGGTAACTCTGTTGTTCTGGATCGAGGTCTCAGTAAAGGCCGGTTTCCCCGACCCTGAGGGAGACAAGCTGGAGAAAGACATCCGTGATATTGGCATCACGATTGTAGAACAAGCCAAGGTCAGCGATGTATATCTTCTGGAAGGAGAGTTAGGTGAGGCCGAGGTAGTGAAGATCGGTCGAGATCTGCTGGCTGACCCTGTAGTTGAAGAGTTTTCTTGGGGGGAAGGGCCCACAGCAGGTATTGAGGATGAAAATACCCATGTTATCGAGGTAGCCTACAATCCTGGTGTGACGGATCCCGTGGCGGGGAGCGTGGGCAAGGCCATCCGCGACCTCGGTATAACCACGGTTACATCGGTGAAAACGGCCTGTAAATATTCCTTACGGGGCAATCTCTCGGAGGAAGCCCTTCAGTCTATCTCCGATAAGCTGCTGGTCAATAGCCTGATCCAGCATGTGGTCACGAAGCGAGAGGCGGTTGCTCTTCCCTCCATAACCTATAAGTTTGTCTTAACCACCGTGGATTTGCTTAGCCTCGACGATGATGGGCTGATGGAGCTGAGCAAGGACAGGCTCTGGTTGAATCTGAGTGAAATGAGGCGCATCAAGGATTACTTCTCAGGGCTGAATCGCAATCCGACTGACGTCGAGCTTGAAACCTTGGCGCAGACCTGGTCCGAGCACTGCATCCACAAGACCTTCAAGAGCAAAATCAAGCTAGGTCAGCTTGTTGTCGACAACCTACTGAAGAGCACCGTGATGAAGGTCACCGAAGAGTTGAGAAAGCCCTGGTGTCTTTCAGTTTTTCGAGATAATGCTGGCGTCATAGATTTCGATGGTCGCTATGCCATCTGTTTTAAGGTGGAAACGCATAATCATCCCTCGGCGCTGGAGCCCTATGGAGGTGCAGCGACGGGGATAGGTGGTGTCATTCGTGACATCTTGGGGACGGGACTGGGGGCCAGGCCGATTCTGAACACCGATGTGTTCTGTTTTGCTCCTCCTGATTTCCGCTACGATAGACTGCCCCATGGTGTGTTACATCCCCGCCGCATTTTCAAGGGGGTCCGTGCCGGCGTGGCCGATTACGGGAACCGACTCGGCATACCCACGCTCAATGGTGCTATTCTGTTTGACGAGCGATACATAGGAAACCCCTTGGTTTTCTGCGGCACGGTAGGTCTGTTACCGACCAGCATGAGCCAAATGGGCCAGCAGAAGACTGGCGACCTAGTGGTTTTGGCGGGAGGCAAGACTGGGCGTGATGGCATCCATGGTGTTACCTTCGCCTCGGGAGAGCTTAGCAAGGAATCGGAAGCCATCTCCAGCAGTTCCGTTCAGATTGGCGACCCTATTACGGAGAAGAAGCTCATCGATGTTCTGCTCAAGGCGCGGGACCGCGGACTATACTGCCGAATTACTGATTGTGGAGGCGGCGGACTTTCGTCGGCCGTGGGTGAGATGGCTGAGGAAACAGGCGTGCGGGTTTACTTGGAGCGAGTCCCTCTAAAGTATTCGGGACTCTCATACACAGAGATATGGATATCTGAATCTCAGGAACGGATGGTGCTGGCTGTGCCACCAAACAAAGCCGACCAGTTGATTTCCCTTTTCCAGAGTGAGGGCGTAGAAGCTACTGTCATCGGAGAGTTCACCGATACTCGACGGCTTGAGCTTTTCTACGAAGGCAATCTGGTTGGCGACGTTGACATGGAGTTCCTGCATAACGTGCCTCAACTAGAGAAGGAGGCTGTGTGGGAGCTGCCACAGTATGCCGAGCCAGACTTTCCACAGCCAAGCGACCTGCGTGAAGACCTGCTGTGTATTCTGGCGTCGTGGAATGTTTGTAGCAAGGAGTGGGTGATACGCCAGTACGACCACGAGGTACAGGGCGGTAGCGTTATCAAGCCCCTCACGGGGGCAAACGATGATGGTCCTAGTGATGCTGCCATTGTCAGGCCGATACTCGATTCAGATATTGGCATCGTCATTGCCAACGGAATCAATCCCAAGTATGGGGACATCGATCCGTATTGGATGGCCGCTTCTGTTATAGATGAGGCATTGCGGCAGGTTGTGGCTGTTGGGTGCAGCCTTCGCAGGGTGGCGCTGCTGGACAATTTCTGTTGGGGCAATCCGGACAAGCCGGACAGACTGGGCGGCCTGGTGCGAGCGGCGCAAGCCTGTTACGATATTGCTGTCGACTATGAGACCCCCTTCATATCTGGGAAGGATAGCCTCTATAACGAGTTTGGGAGTGAAAGAGAGAGCATATGCATTCCAGCCACGCTGCTCATCTCCGCGGTGGCGGTGATGGATAATGTGGAGGACGCGCTTACGATGGATTGTAAGCGAGAGGGCGACCTGGTCTATATCATCGGCACGACGTGGAATGAACTCGGTGGTTCGCAATATTACGGTATTCACGGTTATGTCGGGAACAGAGTACCCCGGGTGAACTCCAAAAAAGGGAAGAGGCTTATGGATACTCTCAGCGCCGTCATGGGGAAGGGCATGGTCAAGGCCTGTCACGATTTAAGCGAAGGAGGCATTGGGGTGGCAGCCGCCGAGATGGCTTTCGCCGGAGGTTTGGGCATGGTAATTCATTTAGGGCAAGTGCCGCTGGGCGAAGTGATGAATCGAGACGATTATGTGCTCTTCTCCGAATCGAATACCAGATTTCTGATAGAGGTAGCCCCGGAGGATAGAGCCCAGTTCGAGGGTATGATGGCCGGGGTGGATTTCGCCGTGGTCGGTGAGGTTACAGGCAAAGAAAAGCTGGAGGTATACGGCCTTGACGGGGAAATAGTGCTTTCAGCCTCTATTGGTGAACTCAAAGAGGCCTGGCAGAGACCCCTTCAGTGGTAGGACTTGACATGGCAACCAAGGTGAGGACACTAATACTGCGAGCCCCGGGGACAAACTGCGACGTGGAATCTGCGTTTGCCTTCGAACAAGCCGGAGCACAGGCAGACTTGGTCCATGTGAGTGAGCTCATCCGCCGACAGGCTCTTATCTCCAATTATCAGATAATGGTGATCCCCGGCGGTTTCACTTATGGAGATGATATCTCGGCCGGGAGAATCCTGGCCAACGAATTAAGACTCGAGCTAAGGAGCCAAATTCAGAACTTCGTTGACGATGGCAGGCTCATTTTGGGCATCTGTAATGGTTTTCAGGTCCTGGTGAAAGCTGGAATGTTGCCCAAGTGGAGTGTTGATAAGCCGCAATCGTTAACCATAGCTGGCAATGATTCTGGCAAATTCGAATGCCGGTGGGTTTGCCTCCGCGCCAATAAAGCAAGTCCCTGCATTTTTACACGGGGAATAAACGTCATGTATGTGCCGGTGGCCCACGCAGAGGGTAAGGTGGTGATTGAACTGGGGGCACTGGAGGAGCTGAATGTGGCCCTTCACTATGCTGACGAGACGGGAGATATTCGAGCTGGCTATCCTCACAATCCCAATGGTTCAATGAGCAATATAGCCGGCATCTGCGATGCTACCGGTCGAATTTTTGCCCTGATGCCACACCCGGAGCGATTCATCCGTTGGACGCAATATCCGAGATGGACTAGGGAGCCCCGGCGGGATTATGGAGACGGTTTCCCCATTTTTTTGAATGCTGTGGAGTGGGCCAAGAGCATTTGAATAAGAAGGCGGCTATCCTGCATTAGCCTCCACACATTACGGAAAATGCCTATTGATGTTTGTTATACTAATTGCTGCTGTCAGGAGGCAAATTGCATAACATCAGAGTTGGATTAGCTCAGATTAATCCTACTGTGGGGGACCTCAGTGGCAATACCAAGAAAATAGTGGAATCCATTAACCGGGCAAAGTCCCTCGGAGTTGACCTGCTCATTTTCCCTGAATTAGCTATAAGCGGCTATCCCCCGGAAGATTTGCTGCTTAAACCACAGTTTGTCAGTCAGAACAGAGAATGCCTTGACAGAATAATGGGGCATAGCTCAGGTATGGCGATAGTACTAGGCTTTGTCGATAGCGATGGCGATATATACAATGCTGCTGCGGTGGTCTATGACAAGAAACTGGCAGGCGTTTACCATAAGATCTACCTGCCCAACTATGGTGTGTTTGACGAGAACAGATATTTCCAGGCGGGAACTGACTACTCTATTTTCAACATTTACGGTGTTGGCATGGGTGTAACCATCTGTGAAGATATGTGGTATGAAGCAGGGCCGGCAATTGTCCAGGCCTACGCCGGAGCCAGAATACTGATCAATATAAGCGCTTCCCCATATCATGCCGGAAAGGGGCTCTCCAGGGAGAGGATGTTTGGTACCAGAGCATTAGACAGTATGGCTATTGTTATTCACAATAATTTGGTGGGAGGGCAAGACGAGCTTGTGTTTGACGGCAGTAGCCTGGTTATCAATGAGAAGGGAGAAGTCGTTGCCCGAGGGAAGCAATTTGAGGAAGATTTCCTGGTGGTTGATTTGGATGTAGAAGCAGTCTTCCGTTCCCAGTTGCATGATCCTCGACGGAGGAAAGAGACGCCGTGGGTTAGGGAGAGACTGGGACAGGCTACTAAGATAGAAGTGTCAAGTGAGTATCCGGCAATGGCCAGACCTTCTTTGCCGCCAAGACAAGTCGACAGACTGGATGAATCTGCTGAGATTTATCAGGCTCTCGTCCTTGGTACCAGAGACTACGTGCGAAAAAATGGTTTCGAGAAAGTAGTCATCGGGTTATCTGGTGGAGTTGATTCAAGTCTGGCGGCCACCGTAGCAGTAGATGCCCTAGGTGCTGAGAATGTCATAGGTGTTTCTATGCCTTCTCGTTACTCATCGCCTGGGAGCGTATCAGACGCTGAAGCTTTGGCAAGGAATCTAGGTATAGAATTCAAGGTAGTACCTATTGAGAAAGCGTTCGATTCTTATTTGGAAATGCTGGCTGAGCCTTTTAAGGATGCCCAACCTGATACCACTGAGGAAAACATTCAAGCGAGAATCAGAGGGAATATCCTTTTTGCCCTGTCCAACAAGTTCGGCTGGCTGGTGCTTGCTTGCAGCAACAAGAGTGAGACGGCTACGGGCTATACTACTCTTTACGGCGATATGGCTGGAGGATTCATCCCTCTCAAAGACGTGCCCAAAACAATGGTTTACAAGTTAGCGCAGTACGCGAATCAGCAAAAGAAGAAGGTGATACCGGCCAGTGTTCTGACTAAGGCGCCATCGGCTGAACTAAGGCCCGACCAAAAAGATAGCGATACCTTGCCTCCGTATGATATATTGGATCCCATCCTGAAGGCCTATGTGGAGGATGACTTGGCGATTGACCAGATTGTAGCCATGGGTTTTGACCGCAACACAGTTAAGAGGGTGGCTCGCTTGGTGGACAGGAGCGAATATAAGCGCCGCCAAACTGCTCCTGGTATCAAGATTACTCCCAGAGACTTCGGCCGAGATAGGAGATTGCCCATCACTAACAAATTCAGGGAGGAATAGATTGAGAAAAATCGGCGCTATTTTGCTGGCAGCCGGATTGGCCACTTTGATAGGCTGGGGGCTTTACTGGTTCTTCCGTTTGGCTTTTTTAGAGTTGCCTTTGCCAGTCAAGATTGCTGTTGCCGCCATAGCTGTAGGGCTTATCATACTACTGGCGTCGCTGGGGTGGGAGAGACATCGACTGTCGAAGGAAGAGAAAGAGAAATTCAAGGAGGTGGAAAAATGATTGTGGTTACCACAGAGCAAATAGAAGGCAAAAAGATAACGGAAACACTTGGTTTGGCTAAAGGCAGCACTATCAGGGCCAGGCATGTGGGTCGTGATATTATGGCTGGCCTGCGTAATATCGTTGGGGGCGAAGTCAAGGATTACACCGTTATGCTGGCACAAGCTCGGGAGGAGGCGTTGCAGAGGATGATTGAACAAGCTGAGAAGATGGGTGCTAATGCCATAGTAGGCACCAGGTTTGTAACCTCGATGGTGATGTCCGGAGCTGCCGAAATGGTGGCTTATGGAACGGCAGTGAAAGTGGCGTGAGATTAACTGATTCAGCTTCGCACACCACGCCTCAGGCTTATGACTCTGTGAATCTATATCCTATGTTTCTCATGGTTTCAATGAAAGAATGGTCCATATCCTCGATCTTGCTCCTCAATCTTCGGACATGTACGTCTACGGTTCTATCACCACCGTAATAGTCCCATCCCCAGACCTTATTAAGCAAAGCCTCTCGGGTAAAAACCTTTCCTTTATTGTTTGCCAAAAACTTGAGTAACTGATACTCCTTGAAGGTTAGTATTATTCGCTTACCATCAAGCAATACCTCACACTTCGCGGAATCTATAACCAAGTCGCCACACCTGATTACATCTTCGCTTTCTATGCTCTCTTTGTGATTCAAGATTCGCTTTATCCTGGCTGTAACCTCACTTGCCTCCCAGGGCTTGACCACAAAATCATCTATACCAGTGCTGGAGTCAAGGCCATTGAGTTTCTCCCCCGATATGAGAACGATGAGAGGAACGTTCATCTCTTGCTTCATCCTTTGAGCTAATTCCCAGGCTTCTGAACCAGTTGTCGTTTCATCCACGTCTAGCAACATTACCGCGCGGGATTGCCCCGCAATTTGTTCGACGGCTCCATCCTTATTGGGAACAATGAGGCAATCAAAGCCTCTCTGAGCAAGGGCTGTCCTCAGTTTCCTTGCTTGCTCGCTTTCACTGGCTATAATGAATAGTTTGAACGAAGTGTCTCCTAAACTAGGGTTGGATTATTTTGGCGGTTGCTGCCAAGTATGGTCCAAGTCGCTCCTGCTCCGCCGAGCTTAGTAGGCCATGCTCGTAAGCTAGCTTGTCTAACCATAGCTGGACATGGTCTTGAGTTGCCCACTGGCTTGAGTCATCATATTTGAATCCATACCTCTGAGAGCTACCCAAATTTTCCTCCAGTTCATCAGCCATTCGATATCCTAATTGCTGCGCTACTGACTCAGTAAAGCCTTGTTCTTCAGCTAATCCCAGGAGCCTATTGTGAATTCCAGCGCCGTGTTGAGCTGCTTCCTTGGGTCGCCAAGCTATTTCTTCAGAAACACCAATGGTAGATGCCAGCACTCGGTGGATATATTTTCCCTCAAAATCCTTAGTTGACCTCAGCTTGAGGCGGGGGTCTATGTCGAAAGCCACTCTGATTACCTGAGGATCGAGATAAGGCACGCGAAGCTCGATGCCGTAAGCCATAGTGATTTTATCTTCTCGTTCAAGGGTTTCTTTGTAAAGTTGGTTAAGATCATCCCACATGCGGGATTCAAGCTCTTCATATCCAGTTACCTCCGTGATGCGACGATACCAGGGGTAGCCACCAAAGAGTTCGTCAGCACCTTGACCCGTTAGCAGAACGATCTGCCCGTCCTGATAAGCTAGCTCCACTGATGCAATAATAGGAATAGCTACTTCTACCTGTCCCAGGCTTCGATCTTCAATGAAGGCAATGGCTTTAACAACAAAATCTAGTAATGTTTGGTCATCGAGTTGATTGACCTGTATAGGGACACCAATCTGAGCAGCAGCCCGTTTGGAAAAATCTATGTCATCCGCGTCTCCTACGCCGGCAGTGTAGCAAGTCATATTGGCACCCAATTCTTTGGCAATTGTAGCTATTATAACGCTATCCACGCCACCAGAGAAAATTACCCCCATCTGTTCCAAATCAGGAATGCGCTTCTGCACTGCCTTCTTCAAGGCTGTCTCATACGTTTCAAGTGCTTCTCCGAGGTCATGAATGGCGGGTTTGTCGGCACGCAGAAAGTCTGGCGTTCGACGAGTTTGCTCGAGCCCGGTGGAGGACAAGCGAATAACTTTGCCAGGAAGTAAACGATGAATATCCTTTCTCAGACCAAGATTCCAAAGTCCCTTTTTCTCTGAAGCGAAGGCCACAAGGTTTTCATTTTCTCCCCAATATAATTGCTTCACACCAATAAGATCTCGAGCGATGACGATTTCTTTGCCATCGCTAACAGCTATAGCATAGACCCCATCTAGCTGGGACGCTATATTATTGAAAGCCTCCATCAAGTCACCTTTGTAATGTTGGGAAAGTAGATGAATCAGGACTTCACTATCTGTCTGGGTAGCAAAGTGATAATCTTTTTCCAGAGAACTACGCAAAGCCTTGTAGTTATAGATCTCGCCATTATGCAGTAAGACAATGTGTCCGTCGTTGCTGACTAAAGGTTGCTGCCCCTCAGAGCCGCCCACGACTGCCAGCCTGGTATGACCCATAGCTAGATTCCCTCCCAGGGAATCCCAATCTAGCTCAGCTATCGTTTTAGCGTAACAGACTTTGCCCGATGCCATTACCCCAGCTCCATCCGGGCCGCGATGCTCGATGCTTTCCAGCATGCCCCGTAACAATGGAATTACATTCTCACCTTTCTTGCTTAATAGTCCTGCAATACCACACATGACAATAGCCTCCTTAGTAAGCGTAAAGTCGGCCATACGGGCGGAGGTAAAGGGGGAAAAGTTTAATAAATTTGTATTTTAATATCTCTTGAGCATCATAGCCAAAGTAATGAGCAAACTCGCCTACGAGCTCCTTCAGAATCGAGTAATCGTTTTCATCCAGTTCGGCGACACCTACCTCCTTGCCTAGCTGAAACTCCTGAACCTCGCCCCTCATGTAGAGAACGCCACCATGCATCCCAGTGCCAATGAAATTTGCCGTGTGTTGCTCTCCCTCTTTGAGGTTTAGCCCCAGGAGTATTAGAATGCCACCTGCCATATATTCACCCAAAAAATCCTGTGCTGTGCCACCAATGACCACCACGGGCTTCTTCTCTTGGTATTCTTTCATATGGATGCCCGCCCGATAACCAACATCCTCTCTAACGAAAATCTTGCCTCCCCTGGCTGATAGTCCAAGGATATCCCCAGCATGACCATGAATGATGATTTCTCCATTATTCATAGTATTTCCGCAGCCATCCTGAGCATTGCCATGGACAACAATTCTGGGGCCGTCCATGAAAGCCCCTAAATCATTACCCGGAGTACCGAATATCTCAATCTCGACTGGCTTGTCCAAATCCGTGCCAATATATCGCTGTCCGTAGACATTTCGTAACTCTATCTTCTGAGTTCCGTTCCTTGCCGCTTGCCTCAATTTAGTATTAAGTTCTCGGTAGAAAATGCGTTGGCAATCTATCGTTGCAGCTTCTTTCATCTCAACTCCCTGCCATCCTTACTCCGAGAATTGCTAATTCAGTATCGGTAAGTCCCACGCCTCTGAGGTGGAGGCGATTGCCGCGGAGACTTTCTAGGGCGTTGATGCCCATGCCCCCCAGTATGTCCTTAAGCTCAAGGCTCCAACCACGAAGGAGGTTAGACAGCCGTCTAGCTCCGATATCGGGGTTAACCCTCTTGGTTAACCGGGGATCTGGAGTACATATGCCCCAGGCACATTTCCCCGTGTGACATTGTTGACATATGGTACACCCCAGGGCCACAAGAGCAGCGGTTCCGATGTAGATGGCATCGGCACCTAAGGCAATGGCTTTGGCTACATCGCCGCTGTTGCGGATTCCGCCTGCGATTACAACGGAGGCCTGATTCCGGATACCCTCTTGTCTGAGTCGATCGTCCACAGAAGCAAGGGCCAGCTCGATAGGAATGCCGACGTTATCACGAATGATCTTGGGTGCCGCGCCCGTGGCGCCTCGCAAGCCGTCGAGAACTATGATGTCTGCCCCTGCCCGCACCATGCCACTGGCAATAGCTGCTGAATTGTGGACAGCAGCGATCTTTACTCCCACTGGCTTAGTATAATTTGTGGCTTCCTTTAGGGCATAGACAAGCTGTGCCAGGTCCTCAATGGAGTAGATGTCGTGCTGCGGCGCTGGAGACAATGCATCGGTTCCTCTGGGTATCATGCGAGTCATGGCTACCTCAGCACTCACTTTTTCTCCGGGGAGATGTCCGCCGATGCCGGGCTTAGCCCCTTGCCCAATCTTAATTTCCACCACTCTGGCTACATCCAGGTATTCTTGCTGAACACCAAATCGCCCTGAAGCTACCTGGACTGTGGTGTTATCTCCATATTTATAAAGCTTCGGGTGAAGTCCACCTTCACCTGTATTCCACAAAGTTCCCATCTCAGTGGCGGCTCGGGCTAGAGATTCCTGCACATTGAGGCCTGCTGCACCATAAGACATGGCAGAAAACATTACAGGAATCTCAAGCTTGACCTGAGGAGCCATCTCTGTCTTAAGACCCGGCGACCCAAACTCTACCCTGTCAGGTTTCCGTCCCAGATAGGTGGTCAATTCCATGGGTTCGCGTAGAGGGTCAATAGAAGGATTTGTCACCTGGCTGGCATTAAGAACCAGATGATCCCAGTAGATGCGGTAGCTTTTATCATTACCCATTCCGGTAAGGAGTACGCCGCCGGTCTCGGACTGCTTGATAATATCTTCGATAACCTCAGGGCGCCAGTTGTAGTTCTCTCTGTAATCCAGTGGATTTCTTTTGACGGTCAGAGCTTCAGTGGGACAAAAGACTACGCAGCGATGGCAGCCAACACAATTCTCCTCTCGGCTCCTTATTTCGTCGTCCTCAGCATCATAAGAATGAACGTCAAAGGTGCATTGGTTGACACACACCTCACATCTAATGCACCGAGAATCGTCTCTCTCCACTATGAATTTTGGCGGCAAATATGTCTTCATCTTATCCTTTTCTTATAGGTATTCCTCTTTCGGCTAAGTAATCTTTCGCCTCCCGAATTGAATGAAGCTGGTAGTGGAAGATGCTGGCAGCAAGTACAGCGTCAGCTTTACCTATAACCAAAGCCTCATAGAGATGCTCCAAATTGCCTGCACCACCACTGGCGATGATCGGTACCGTTACCGCTTCACTGATGGCACTGGTCAACTCCAGATCATATCCAGCCCGCTGGCCATCAGCATCCCAACTGGTAAGGAGCAGTTCTCCAGCGCCGAGAGCTACAGCTCGCTTGGCCCATTCGATGGCGTCGATGCCAGTAGACTTTCGTCCCCCATGGGTGCAGACCTCCCATTTAACATTGGCACTCTCATTTGGCCTTTCCCCCGAAGGGAGAGGATGTCGCTTAGCATCGATAGCTAAGACAATGCATTGAGTACCAAACTTTTCTGCCCCTTCAGCAATAAGCTTGGGATTCTGTACGGCGGCGGTGTTAATAGATACCTTGTCTGCTCCTGCCATTAGCATGCGACGGATGTCTCCAATGCCACGCAACCCTCCGCCAACAGTGAGGGGAATGAAAACTTGCTCGGAGACTCGTTCTACAATGTCGACCATGGTGTCGCGTCCCTCTGGGGTAGCGCCGATGTCCAAAAAGACCAGCTCATCAGCACACTCCTTGCAGTAGAAGGCAGCCAGCTCCACGGGGTCGCCAGCATCTCGAAGATGAGCAAAGCTGGTGCCCTTGACTACTCGCCCTTGAGTGACATCGAGGCAAGGGATAATTCTTTTAGTCAACATTTGCCTACACCTTCTATTTGTTGATCTTCACAAAACCTTTATCAGAAACTGCTAGGTGGCTTGTGCTCCTAACAACGATGGCAGGCTCAAGTGGCTTCTCTAAGCTGCCCACGATGGGCTCACCACCCATGGGAATCCAGGCTCTGTCAAGGTCTGGGCAAACAAGACGAATAGCTGATTCTTCCGAAGAAAGGTAAAGCACCGACTCTTTCACTCCTACGGTGAGAGGACGTAACCTTATCCTGTCGGTAAGACCAATCATCTCTCCGCGATGAGCGATGATCACAGTGAAAGGTCCGTTCAACAGGAGGCTGCCATACACTTGGCGCAAAGTCTGAAAGATTCTCTGTTCCTCTGAGGAACAACGCTCTACTTGACTCCAGAAAGGAGGTGCTAACACCTTGGCTGCTATCTCTATGGGAAGGCCATGCCTGCGTATCAAAAGGTCAATAGCATAGGCCACTACCTCGGTGTCGGTCTGCATAGTGCAATCGTAGCCAAATTGCTCTAAATACCGTCGATTTATGCCGTAAGAAGAGATTTCACCATTATGGATCACCGTCCAGTCCAGAATATTAAAGGGATGTGCTCCACCCCACCAACCAGGAGTGTTGGTGGGGAATCTGCCATGGGCTGTCCAGAGGTAGCCTTCATACTGCTCCAGGCGGAAAAACTCTGCTATCTCTTCGGGATAACCCACACCCTTGAACACTCCCATATTCTTGCCACTGGAAAAGACGAAGGCATCCTTTATCTCAGTATTGATTTCCATGACCCTGTCTACGACATAGTCGTCCTCTGACTGGCCTTTAGTTCCCCCTTTTCTTACTTCGAGGAAATAACGGCGTACTAAGGGAGGGTTCACTATAGCCGGAACTGGCTTGGTGGGCACTTCTTCGGCATGAACCACACGAAATTTTTGCTTGATGAAATCCTCAGCTTTGGCTTGCCCCTCGCGGTCCAAATACATTACATGGAAAGCATAATGATTGGCATATTCAGGGTATAACCCATAAACAGCAAATCCGCCACCCAGACCGTTGCCCCGAACATGCATGTTGGCGATCGCTTCTATGACCGGCTTGCCCGAGAATCGAACTCCCGAAGTATCCATCATTCCGAAGATGGAACAGGCATCCACTACCTTATCATCTTGATAGAAGTTGTTTATCTTGCTTAATTCTTTCAATGGCTTAACCTCCTCGACAGGATAGTTACTCACCAAGAAAGGTTTCCTCTTCAGTTTGAATAGATGGAGCGCTTTGAAGAATCAACTCTGGCGGTGCTTCGAGTTGCTCTTGCCATAATTCCCTGGGGAGGGATGCTAGGCCAAAATCATGGGCCAGAAGCGATTGCTTGAAGCTTTCCACATTTACCCTATCCCTCATAAGACCGAAAATTATGCCCGACTTATCAATGTTTTCCACGAAGATCATTCCTACTATGAGATTGTCTTTCAGCATGACCTTTTGGTATGTATCGCTCTCTTGCCTGCTAATAACCTCATAGCCATCGTCATTGGGTGCTGTAGGTAATCCTGCAGAGGTGATGTCGATTCCAAAATAGTTGAGTGAATTCATAGCTGTGCCGCCGGAGTATTTGGTGGGTATGCCAGCCATGTTAAATCCAGCAGCCCTGCCCCCAATATAAGCATTGGGCCAGATGGGGCTGAGTCTGTTCTCCCCGTAGACAAAGTCATATGCTTCAGCTACATCTCCACAGGCATAAATATTTGGATGGTCTGTAGCCATGAGACGATCCACTACTATGCCTCGGTTTGTCTCTAACTTGGCATCTAGCGCGAGCTTAGAGCGCGGTAACACTCCGATAGCCACCAATAATAAATCGCAGGGCATCGTGTCTCCGTTGTCTAAGGTAGCTCCTTCAACTGATTCTCTTCCGTTGACCTCAACCACAGTATGACCAGTAACAATCTTCACGCCGGCTTGCCTGAGAATTTCTTCAGCCATTGAAGACGCCTGCTGGTCGAGGATGGTATTCAATATCCTCTCTTTCATTTCCACTACTATTACGTCAACCCCTCGCTTCACCAGAGCTTCGGTTACGCTAATTCCAATAAGGCCGCCGCCAATAACTACTGCCTTTCTCCTGTTATGCAGGAACCCATCAACTGCCTTGGCATCATCAAGGGTGGTGAAGGTGAAAACACCTCTCTTGTCGCTCCCTTTTATCTCAGGAAAGATGGGTTTTCCCCCTACGGCGATCAGGAGCTTTTGCCAGGCAATCTGTTCGCTGTCCTCTAATCGGGCAACCTGCTGGTCCAGCTCTAGGCGAGTCACTCTTTTGCCTGGAAGAAAACGAATATTATTCTGGTCATAGAAGTCGAGGGTGCGGAATAGTATTCCCTTAAGGTTACGTTCGCGTGCCAGATATTTCGAGATGAGAGGGCGCGAATAAGCTGGATAAGGCTCATCGGAAACGATGGTCAAGATCCCTTTCCTGTCCACCTCGCGTATAGCTTCAGCAGCTCCAATTCCTCCCGCGGAATTCCCTATAATCAGGTAGTCTGTTTTCTCTTTTCTTGCCATGCGTCACCAACTAGTTGTATTGCCGTCTGCTCGCCCCAGCTCCCAGGGCGATCTTGATGAAATTGTCATAAATCTTGAGTCCGACCTCACCGCTCTTTTCAGGGTGGAACTGAGTTGCTATCAGGTTGCCTTTGGCGATGACGCTGCATATCGGGATACCGTATTCGGTTTCGCCGGCGACTAATGACCTATCAGCTGGCTCGACATAATAGCTGTGCACAAAATAGAAATTGGCCTCATCGGGTATACCGCTGAAGATCGGGTGCTCGGTCCTTTGCCTTACCTGATTCCAGCCCATATGTGGGATCTTGAGACCTTGGGGCAGCCTGCGCACTACCCCAGATATCACGCCGAGGCACTCCTGCCAGCCACCCTCTTCAGTGGCACCAAACAGGAGCTGTAGCCCGATACAGACACCCAGAAAGGGCCGACCTTCAGCAATGAAGCGTCGAACTGGATCGACAAGTCCTAGTTGTTGTAGCTTTGCCATGCTATTACCTGCGGCTCCAACCCCTGGCAGGATAGCTACTTGGGCGGCGAGGACCTCGCCGGGAATGTCTGTTATCCGTGCTTGGTAGCCCAATCTGCTAGTGGCATTAAGCACACTCCGCAAATTGCCGCCACCATAGTCGATTACGACAATCATTTCGTTTTGTTTCCTCTCTACACTTATGACGGTCTAGTTCTTTACAGTGACTTCCGCTATGTTTTCCCGGGCGATGGCCTTTACCTCGCCATTTTGTTTGACAAAGACGTGCATCAATCCTTTTACTTCGTATTGGCCGTTTTTCAAACCCGTTGTGTCCCACTTCACCGGGAAATTCTCATGTATATCGTCGGACTCCCCGATCTTAATCCATGTATCCGTATTCTTCTTTCGGTAATACCAGGGATTGGTTATCTTCATGATTGGTCCTGCGAGACCCAGCTCTTCCAATTCTTTGTGCAGCAGGTCTTCGTCAACTTCCTCTCGTAGCAAAACACTGCCAGAATACGTTTCGAAAATTTTCGACGGAACAAGATAATGCGGTCCCCAATTGTAAGACATGATACACCTCCCTCAAATTCGCTTACTCAATTGAATGAGCATTATCGTTAAATGGGTACAGTTGCCTGGCTCTCCACGTTGGGACTTTCAGTTTGCGACTCTGCATATACCAGCGCTTCATTGGGACAATTAACTACACAGGCAGGTATCTCCCGCCCGGGACAAAGGTCACACTTAATGACAGTTTTGCTATTCAGGTCTCGACTAAGCGCCCCGTAGGGGCAGGCTACTAAGCATGTCCAACAGCCAATGCACTTTTCCATATCGACGATAACCTTGTCACTTGTAGGTTCTTTGCGCATGGCGCCTGTAAGACAGGAATAAACGCACCAGGGGTCAGCGCAATGGCGGCATTGAATTGGAAAAGAAACCTCTATATTCCTCTCGACATGCACACGTGGTAAAGGACGGGGAGTCTCTCTTTTGAATGCTTTGATTGGGTCCTTAGACCGAGAGTGCTCCACTAGGCAATAAACTTCGCACAGGCCGCAACCAATGCAGGCCTCTTCCTTAACATATACTCTTCTCATGTTTCAGGTCCCTCTCGATCGTTGTTGACGTCGGCAACCGTTTACCTATCCTACCAACATCAAGCAACTTTGTCAAGCCTTTTGTAACAAAGATTTAACCTGTCTGTAATATTTTGGAAACATGGCAATCTTATGCTTCGCCTAAGAATTGAGCATGGACATAAAGCAAATCATAGAGCTGTGGACAAGCTTGTCACCCCACCTGACCAGAGCTATCCCCGGTGACGAGCCTAGCAAGGATAAACATACCAATAAGAAAAAGAGCGATGGAGATGGCAAAGACGAAATAGTTGACCTCGATGAGGGTCATCTTAAAGAAAGAGATGTTTGGAAGAGGAATTTCAAATGCCTATTGATACCGGTGATACTGTCTGGTTGTTAGTATCCACAGCGCTGGTATGGCTTATGACGCCGGGGCTAGCCCTATTCTATGGTGGCATGGTGAGAAGGAAGAACCTTCTGGCCACTATGATGATGAGCTTCGCCATCATTGCTACGGTATCTGTCCTCTGGGTGCTCTACGGCTATAGTCTAAGCTTCGGCCCGGACAAGGGTGGCATCATCGGAGGACTCGACTGGCTTGGCCTTAGAAGTGTAGGACAGGAGCCTTCATCCGTGTATGCAATGAGTGTTCCTCATCTAGCTTTCATGGTGTTTCAGGCCATGTTTGCCATAATCACCGTAGCTTTAATCACCGGGGCAGTAGTCGAGCGAATGAAATTTAGTGCCCTGCTCATCTTTTCTGCTTTATGGTTGACTCTGGTCTACTGCCCGGTGGCACACTGGGTGTGGGGTTCCGGTGGCTGGCTGGCCAGACTGGGGGCTCTGGATTTTGCTGGGGGCACGGTGGTTCATATAAACGCGGGTGTCTCCGCACTAGCCCTAGCTCTAGTTCTTGGCCCCCGGCGCGGCTACCATGCGAGAGAGCCCATGGAGCCAAACAATATACCGATGGTGGCGCTCGGCGCAGCCCTCCTCTGGTTTGGCTGGTTCGGCTTCAATGCCGGCAGCGCCCTTACCTCCGGGGGCTTGGCGGCCAACGCCTTTGTCACTACTAACACCGCGGCTGCTAGTGCCGGCCTGACGTGGATGTTTCTCAGCTGGTTCTATCGACGTGCTTCCCTACTGGGTCTAGCCACAGGGGCCGTAGTTGGACTTGTGGCGATTACACCCGCCGCGGGCTTCGTCGAGCCATGGGCGGGATTACCGATTGGTGCTGTTGCTGCCGCAGCTTCCTACCACATGATGCTCTTCCGAGCTAAGAAAATGGGAGTTGATGAGTCCCTGGATGTCTGGGCATGCCATGGTATCGGCGGCACCTGGGGCGCTATAGCCACTGGTATTTTTGCTAGTGTCGCCGTTAATTCGGTTGGTGCGAATGGGCTGATTTTCGGCAATGCCATGCAGCTTGCTAGGCAACTCCTGGCAGTGGTTGTCGTCTGGGGATTTGCCTTCGGAGTCACTTGGATAGTGGCAAAGATAGTTGATGTTACAGTAGGACTGAGAGTCCGTGCCACGGAGGAAACAGTAGGGCTGGATATATCCCAGCATGGCGAAAGGGCTTATGGAGGCATGCTGCGATGAAGTTGATAAAGGCAATTATCCGGCAGGAGAAGTTGAATGCCGTGAGGACAGCACTTGAGGCTGGCGGTTATTTTGGTATGACGGTGAGTGAAGTGAGTGGCAGAGGGCGACAGGGAGGTCTTACGTTGCAGTGGCGAGTGGGCGAATATAAGGTAGACTTACTGCCTAAAATTAAGGTCGAAGTAGTCGTCCTGGATGAAGATGTTGCCAGAATACTGAATGTCATTGCTATTTCAGCAAGAACTGGAGAGATGGGTGATGGCAAGCTCTTTGTCCTGCCGGTGGAGAATGCGGTGCGTGTTAGGACCGGCGAAGAGGGTGACAATGCCATTTAAACCAACGAAGGAGAGTGTAGTGCGTGAGATGTAAGCAAACGGCAAAAGCTTGATATAATATGCAAAATAAGGAGGAAAAGCATGACGGACAGAAAAAGCAGAGAGGAAGCAAAAGAATATGTACTGAAGATGGCAAAGGAGCATGACGTAAGATTTGTCTGGCTGTGGTTCACCGATATTCTGGGTTTCCTCAAAAGCCTCTCCATCGGAGTAGATGAGTTGGAGACCACTTTGGAAGAAGGGATGGGCTTTGACGGCTCCTCAATTCAGGGCTTCGCCCGTATTGATGAAAGTGACATGGTTGCTATGCCTGACCCTGACACTTTTCAATTACTCCCCTGGATGCCCAGAGAGCACACGGCGGTGGCCCGCATGTTTTGCAACATCTTGAAGCCCGGAGGTGAGCCTTTTGAAGGTGACCCCAGGTTTGTATTGAGAAAGAATTTGGAACGAGCTGCAAATCTCGGTTACACATACTATGTTGGCCCCGAACTGGAGTACTTCTATTTTAGAGACTCAAAAGGCTGCGAAGGTTTGGACGCAGGGGGATACTTTGACATGACCCCACCGGATGCAGCCCATGACTTGAAACGGGAAACGGTGCTCGCATTGGAGGCCATGGGCATTGGTGTTGATAAATCTCATCACGAGGCAGCTACCAGTCAACATGAAATAGACATGCGCTACACTGATGCTCTGACTATGGCCGATAATGTGATGACCTACCGCATTGTGGTCAAGGAGATAGCGCTGAGGCACGGAGTCTATGCCACTTTTATGCCCAAGCCAGTCTTCGGTATGAATGGTAGCGGCATGCACGTGCACCAGTCGTTGTTCAATGGGGACCGCAATGCCTTTTTTGATAAGAATGGCAAGTATCACCTCTCCAAAATGGCGTTAAGTTTCCTTGCTGGACTTCTGAAGTATGCCCCCGAGTTTACCGTAGTTACCAATCAGTGGATCAATTCCTATAAACGGCTCGTGCCAGGCTGGGAGGCGCCGGTCTATATCTCCTGGGCCACACGTAACCGCTCTGACCTGATTAGAGTGCCAGAATACACGCCAGGCAAAGAAGACGCGACCAGATTCGAGCTTCGTTCTCCTGACCCAGCATGTAACCCCTACCTTTGCTTCAGTGTGATGCTGTCCGCTGGGCTAGCAGGAATTGAGGAGGGACTGGAAGCACCAGGACCAGTGGAAGCGAACGTTTACCACATGTCCGGCGAGGAAAGAAAAGGGCGAGGAATAGGTAGTCTGCCGGCTGGTCTCTTTGAAGCGATTCAACTCACTGAGAAGAGCGAGCTGGTGCGGAAAGCCCTTGGCGACCATGTTTTCAATGCTTTTATCGAGAATAAGAAGATAGAATGGGACCGCTATCGCATCCATGTTACCGACTATGAGATTGCCAGATACTTGCCAATCTTGTAGTCTGGTGCCATGTCAGGTGTGCTGACTGGGTTGCTGCGTCCTAAAAGGGGGAACAATTGGTGGCTATTGGCGTTGATATTGTAGAGATAGAGCGTGTTGAGTCAGCCATCAAACGAGGAGGAGAGCATTTTCTAAAACGGATTTACACCGAAATGGAGCTTAAAACTTGCCGGGATAGACGTTCGTCCCTAGCATCCAGATTTGCTGCCAAAGAGGCAGTGATGAAAGTCTTGGGAACAGGCGGCATAGATATTGCCTGGCGTGAAATTGAGATTCTGACGGACGATGACGGCAGACCATCGGTCAAGCTTTATGGGCAGGCCTTGAACAAGGCTGCGAAATTGAGTTTAAAGGAGATCTCTGTTAGCCTTTCTGACAGTAAGGAGTATGCCATTGCTGTAGCTATTGGTGAGTAAACTCTTTCATTTCAAGTTTGTTTCTAATCTCTCTATAAGTGTGGCAAACTCTTGGCTGTACCTCTTCTCCTGACTGGAGAGAAAATCTCGCCATTGAGGAAGTTGTCTTATGGCCTCATCGGTAGTGAGTTGAATGACCATGGTGCTTTGTCCCTGCTGGACTTGTTTTACCCTTAGTTGGGGATTTCTTTCCACTTCAGCTCTTATGCCGTCATAGGCTTGCTCTATTTCTGCTTTATACCTCTTCTGTAAGTCCTCCATCCGGTTCAAATTTAGCTCAATCACGGGAGTATTCTGTTCTTCCTTGAGCGTCTCTATAGCTAGAATTCCGTCCTTTTTCCTCTGTAACTCGGCTGGAGTACTCCCAAAACTAAGCGAATCCGCCAGTCTCACCTGGGCTTCCTTCAAAAGAGACGGCTTGCCTTCCTCCTTTAGCCTCTTCCACAAGCCTTCGGGGTCAATCTGACCCTGGTAAAATTCCGAGAGCAGAGAGTTGACCTTCTCAGAATCTCTCATCCTCTGTTTTTCTTCTTGAGTCAGCTCACCAATCCTGGCTAGTCTTTCTCTAGCGATTGGCGAAAGGCCTCTCTCCCAGTTTGCCATCGGCTATATCCCCATAGGTAGTCCACAGCTATTTTTGCATCACCTCAGACAAGAAGATAGTATATAATATGAAAGCAGATTTGGGGAGTGCGATGGGAATCAGATTTCATCAGAAACCACAGCTCGAGAATCCGATTTTGATAGCCAGTTGGCCGGGAATAGGAAATATTGGGATAATCGCCGTTGACACTTTGAGGGCGGTATTAGAGGCAGAGGAGCTCGGAGAAATTGAGCCTTGGGATTTCTTCTACCCCAGGCGGATCTTGATTAGGAAGGGAATCTTGGAATATCTGGAATTTCCTAGCAGCAAATTCTATTTCAAGAGGATAGAGGGGAACGATATAGTATTTTTTATCGGGGAAGAACAGCCTAGTGAAGGCGGGAGGGTGTATGCTCAGGGAAGAAAGGCCTATCAGATGGCCAACCTAGTTTTGGATGTAGCTGAGGAATTTGAATGCCGCAGAGTCTACACTTCAGGAGCGGCTGTAGCTTTGACTCACCATACCGTAAAACCCAGAGTCTGGGCCGTGCCCAATAGCGAAAGTCTAATCCCAGAGATAAAGGGCTACGATAACACTGTGCTCATGTCGGACATCGAAGGAAGGGGAGGACAAGGAAATATTACTGGATTGAATGGACTCCTTCTGGGGGTCGCAAAAAAAAGAGGTTTTGAGGGTGTATGCCTGATGGGTGAGATACCAGTATATCTCCAGGGCTTGCCTCTCTCGTACCCGAGAGCTTCGAGTTCTGTGCTGGAAGTCCTCACCCGCAGTCTAAGGATAAATGTTAACTTGGACAAATTGGACGAATTAGACCGGAACGTACAACAAAGGATTGAGGATTTTTACCAGCAAATCCCCTTGGAGATAAGGGGGCAGTTGGATAGGTTAAGGCAGGTGTCTTATGCTCAGCCGGCAGAGCCTGGGCCGATTACCGAAGAAGAAGAGAAAAGGATTATCGAAGATATTGAAAAGTTCTTCAAAAAGCGAGGTGGAGGAGGTTGAGCCAGGAATATCCCATTAGAATCTATAAGCGACCAGAACTTCGTCAATCCTGTCTGGTGCTGGGTTGGGGCGGAGACATTGGGAATTTGGGATGGAAAGTTACTGATTACCTGAATTGGAGGCTCAAAGGCGAGGAATTTGCCGAGATCGAACCGGAGGATTTCTTTTACCTAGGCGGAGTTGCCATAGAGGACAATCTGGCCCGCTTTCCCGAAAGCAGGTTTCACGTGTGTCAGGAATATGAGTTGGTGGTCTTCCAGAGTGTCTCTCCCGGTATGCAATGGTACAAATTTCTAAACGCAGTTTTGGATGTGGCTGAGCGTCATTGCCAGACCAAAGAGCTCTATATCCTTGGGACCATGGTTAGCTTTCGTGCTCACACCGCTCCTCGCGAGTTGCTTGCTGTAGTTAACTCAGCAGAAATGAAAGAAGTCCTGAGCCGGTATGACCTGGCAGGGGATATGGATTACGAAACTCAACCTGGTGAAAGGCCGACCTTAAATTCCTTTCTGTTATGGATAGCTAAGGGGAGGAATATTCCCGGGGTGAGCCTGTGGGTGCCGATACCTTTTTACCTGACAGCAATGGAAGATGCCCAGGCTGAAAAGAAAGTTCTGGGATTTTTGAACGAAAGGTTAAATTTGAAAATCGATTTCAGTGATTTGGACCGGCGGATTCGAGAACAGAATGAGCAGCTAGCCCGGGCAAGATCTCGCTTTCCTCAAATCGATGACCATATTAGCAGGCTGGAAAGTAACCTTATGCTATCTCAGGAGGAAAATGGCGAGTTGATTAAAAAAATTGAGGACTTTCTAAGGGAAGGCGGCTGAGCCTTACTTAGAGAAGGAAATTTCTTAAGATGCTGGCTAAGGTAGAAAGTGCTGCTGTGGTGGGTCTGGAGGGAGCCGTAGTGGAAGTGGAAGTGGATCTATCGCCAGGCTTGCCTTCCTTCACCATCGTTGGACTGCCAGATAAGGCAGTCCAGGAGGCCAGAGAAAGAGTGAGGTCAGCCATAAGGAATTCCTACTACAAGTTCCCTAATAGGCGTATTACTGTAAATCTAGCTCCAGCAGACTTGAAGAAGGAAGGCCCTGCTTATGACTTACCCATGGCTATAGGTATACTGATGAGTTCAGGACAGCTAAATGCTGATATTGTCCATAGTATCTTTTTGGGGGAACTCTCCTTGGATGGTAGACTGCGCCATACCCATGGGATACTGCCGATGGTAGCTCTAGCCCGCGATAGAGGCTTATCTACTGTGTTTGTGCCCTGCGATGATGCTCAGGAGGCTTCTCTCATAGACGGCATACATATATTCCCTGCGGAGTCGTTGGCACAGTTGGTTGTCCATCTTCAAGGCGAGGCAGTCATCCCTGAGTACCGTAGTGAGCTAAATTGGGAGCAGGAATTTCGTCCAAGTTACGCCTTTGACCTCACTTATATAAAGGGCCAGGAACATGCCAAGAGAGCTGTGGAGATAGCAGCGGCAGGAAGGCACAATATCCTGATGTGTGGCCCACCCGGAAGCGGCAAGACTATGCTGGCTCGCTCTTTGCCCTCGATACTTCCCCTGCTGACCATGGAAGAAGCTATCGAGGTAACCAGGATTTATAGCGTATGCGGATTACTGCCGCAAGATACACCTATTCTCGTGGAACGTCCTTTCCGCTCTCCTCACTATACCATTTCCCATGCTGGCCTAGTGGGAGGAGGCCAATGGCCGAGGCCCGGGGAGATAAGCTTAGCACATCACGGAGTGCTTTTCCTGGATGAATTCCCGGAATTTGGGCACATCACACTGGAATCGCTGCGCCAACCAATAGAGGACAGAACAATTACCGTCAGCCGTGCTCATGGCAGCGTTACCTTTCCTGCCAGTTTCATGCTGGTTGCCGCTATGAATCCCTGCCCCTGTGGATATTATGGCGATCCGTTCAAGGAATGCAAATGCTCGTCAGGAGAAATCTCTCGCTATCACAAAAGGATTAGCGGGCCATTGCTGGACCGTATCGACATCTTTGTTGATGTTCCTCATATTGATTACGAAAAACTCACCGATGATAGGGCCGGGGAAAGCTCGGCTAAAGTCAGGGCCCGGGTCAAGGCAGCGCATGAAATACAACTCGACCGTTTTCGGGGAACGAAGTTGAAGTGCAATGCTGATCTGACGCCTAAAGAAGTGAAGGAATTCTGCACGCTGGAATCGGCGGCACAAAGTCTACTTCGTGCTGCCATGAAGCAGCTTTATCTCACCGGCCGTGCCTTCCACCGTATCCTCAAACTTTCCCGCACCATTGCCGATTTAGAGCATAGCGACATCATCAAAACACATCATATGGCGGAAGCTCTGCAATACCGGCACAAGGAAACAATCTAGGCCTAGAGCTGCTCGTTATATGGGTCAGGCCAGAAGCAGCATGTGCCGGCACCAAGTCTCGAGGCACGTAAGAATCTTTTTTTTCAGTAAGATATTTCTGGTACTATTATCGCTGAGACGGCATTTTTCAAGGAGGTCAGGGCAATGGAGCATACCAAAAAGACATCGCGGAGGCAGGTGGGCAAGAAACTAAGAGCGCAGTTCATCGCGGGGATTGTCATTGTTGTGCCGATCGGTGCTGCCATATTGATACTGCGCTGGCTTTTCCTTGCCATCGACGATATTCTACAGCCTGTCGCCCAGTCGCTATTAGGTTACACGATTCCTGGCTTGGGCTTGGGCATCACAGTAGTGTTAATCTACTTGATTGGCGTTGTAGCGACCAATGTTATCGGAAGGAGACTGATTCGTTATGGTGAGTCTCTATTGGCAAGAGTGCCATTGTTTCGATATCTCTACACAGGCATCAGACAAATCTTGCAAAGCTTCGCTACTCCTCGTGAAGGTGGATTCCTGCAGGTGGTACTAGTCGAATTCCCCAAAAAGGGCATGCGAGCAATAGGCTTTGTAACTAGTGAATCACGAGTCGAGTCTGGTGAAAAGCTGCTCAGCGTCTTTATACCGACGTCCCCCAACCCAACATCGGGCTACCTAGAGATAGTAAGGGAAGAGGATATTATCCGAACCAGTATATCAATTGATGACGCGCTAAAAATGGTCTTGTCTGCTGGCAAAGTATCACTTCAGGAGGTTACTGATAGACTGGGCGCTGAGAGTTAATCGCCCACGCATTTCATATGCGTCGCCATTGGTGAGGCTTCAACCAGTTAACCTTGTGGAGGCCGACGGGGATGTCTATCCCAGAAAGACACTACTGGCGCTCATACCATCTTAAGGTTATTTCAACACAACTTGCTGAAAAGCCCCTCGCCGCCCTCCAGTACCATGTCAAGCCTAGACAACAATGAGTGCTAGAATCCCGCCAATAATGAGCAGCACAATGCCTACGATAAGGGAAATCCTGCCTCCTATTTGCCAGGCCTGTAGCCAGAAACGTTCATGTTCATGGGTTATAGTCTCTTTAATATCTCTTTGCGTTAGCAAAATGGAATTGTAGTATTTTCTCTTTTCTCTTCTATTCCCGAGAATGAAGATAATACCCAAGAGGACGAACAATCCCCCCAACCCCAAAATAACTTGGTAACTGCCCTCAAGCATGTTACGCAACCTCCCCTCAAGAGACCGGAAGATTCTTGAATGACCCTACTTTATCTCTACAGTCGCTCCGGCAGCTTCCAATTTCTCCTTTATTGTGTCGGCCTCCTCCTTGGGGATGGCCTCTTTTACCACCTGTGGAGCAGCTTCTACCAAATCCTTAGCTTGCTTTAATCCTAGAGTGGTTACCTCACGCACTGCCTTGATGACCTCGATTTTCTTCTCGCCAAAGCTCTTCAAGGTGACAGTGAACTCTGTCTTTTCCTCTGCTGCAGGCGCTGCAGCTTGCGCGCTAGGAGCACCGGCCGGTGCTGCCGCTGCTACTGCTACGGGAGCAGCGCTAACCCCGAATTCATTCTCCAGTGTCTTGACCAAATCAGCTAGGTCCAGCACTGTCATCTCCCTAATGGCAGCAATAATCTCCTCCTTGGTCAAAACCTTGGCTTCTTTCTTAGCCCTTGGAGCTTCCTTTACCGGCTCTTCCTTAACTTCTTTCTGTGCCGCTGGAGCTTCTTTCGCCTCCCCTTCCTTAACCTCCTCCTTTGCCATTGGAGCTTCGCTTACCTCCTCTTCCTTTGCCGTTGGAGCTTCCTTTGCCTCCCCTTCCTTAACTGCTTTCTTAGCCCTTGAGACTTTCTTTACCTCCCCTTCTTTGGCTTCTGTCTCTAATTCGTCTGGTGACATGATTTCCTCCTTTGCTATTTGCTAGTGATTTGAACCCTGTTTTGTAGTACGGTCAGAAATCCCCGCAAGGGAGAACTGAGAACGTTATGTAAACTTCCTATTGGGGCTTGTAGTTGCCTGATCAATTGGGACATAAGAACTTCTCTAGATGGCAAATTGGCGAGGCTTGTCAGTTCCTCCGGGAGCAAGATTCTGTCCCCCAACAACCCACCCTTCATTTGCAGGGACAATCCTGCGGATTTGATGTATTGGTTGAGAACTTTGGCTGTATTGACTGCATCATCGTAACCGAAGACCAGGGCCGCGGGACCTTCGACTATGTCCTTCAGTTGTGGCTTACCTGCTTGGTCAGCGGCACGATAGACCAGGGTGTTTTTGACTACATGGTAGCCAATACCTGTTTTTGCCAGGGCATTACGCAAATCAGCCATTTGTTTAGCAAGCAGGCCCTGATAATTTGTAGCGATAATAATAGTGCTCCGCGACAAGATACCGACTAGATTGCTTACTATTTGTACCTTCTTTTCTCTTAGCATATTAGCCCTCTTTTTGGCCCTCTCCGCTTTTGGGAAATGACCTGTATAACAAAAAATCCCCATGCCAGCGAGCACAGGGTCAACCTCGGCCTCGGCAGGCAACTTATTTGAACCCACAGGGTACCTGCTGTCACTGGCGCGACTCTATTATAGCACAGGAAATCAGTTAGTAAAACAGGGGAGCGGTCGGCCACAAATCGTTGGCTCATCCGTTAACCTTTTGTCATCCTGAGTCCTTTTCCTAACGTCATCGAAATTTGATTACCTCTCTACGGAGGAAAGTGCTAAAATTACATTGACTAGGAGGATCCAAAATGGGTGATATTGTAGACAAAGTCACAGCACTTATCAGATGTAAGGAATGTCCCTGGTATAAGAATTGCCTCACTCCGGTTAAAGTGAACATAGAGGATATCGCACAGTTCAAAACAGCGATGCAGGGGACAAATCTCCCTGAACAAGTTAAGAGCGAACTAGAACAGGTCATGGAGAATATGGCCTCTATGAGTCAGGAAATGATTCTTCAGAGCTGCCCTGTATTTACTCAGCGTCTCAAGGAGGATCCCAGACTTGCTCAGCGAATCAAAAAGATAATGCAGAACTGGGGAGAGGAAGTGGCGACTGATGAGTAGCAGCCGGGAAAGGCCAGCGTTGCTCTCCTGTACATAGGCCCATTTCGATATGAAGTGCCGCAGCGCTTAGCGTATTTGTCCTTCAAGAGGTGAGAATAGCCATGCCAGAGCAACTAGGTAAAATAGAGAGACTGGAGGCAGAACGCTTCAAACAGGGAAAGAAGCTTTACCTTGTCCCGGTTATATATTCTGGGGAAGAAGCCCCTGACGAATACAAACATAAATGTAATCGTTATTGGCAACAAGTAGCAGAGCAGTTGACCAATTTGGCGGGCAAGATTGGCAAGGTAAATCGTGTTTACCACGAATCAATCTTCCAATCTGGTGAGGATGGCATGAAGGCCATGGAGAGGCTCAATCCAAGCGGTTATGAAATCGCCAAAAGTCAGTGTGATAATGGAGCTGTGCTTGAAACGATTGAAGACAGGGAATTATTGGAAGAAGTCATGGACTGGCAGAGATGTCTAATGCTGGGCTTTATTAGCGGTAAGGTAGCAAATAAAGTCTCCGAATTCTATGTTGAGGCGGCAGGGAAGAGGAATGAATTCATGGCTAGGAAGATAAACGAGACACTTAAGGACGATGAGTCCGGGCTTCTATTCATTACGGAGGAATACTCGGTACAGTTTCCCGGTGATGTAGAGGTATTCAGTATCTTCCCGCCAGCTCTGGACGAAATTCATCGCTGGCTCCGTGACCAGGCCGGGGCGCGGCTCGAAAAGCCCACAGAAGAAAGCAAGGAAAGGGAGGAAGGAGAGGCAGGAAGGGCCGAGAAAAAGACCAGGAAGAGAGCCAAAAGAGAGCCTGGAGGGTAGTTCTAATGTCGGGGGTGCCTTATGAAGGTAAGAAGACCAGCTGTTTCCGGTATGTTTTATGCTGGCACTGCCGGAGAATTAGAAGAACAAATTGAATGGTGCTACAAGCATGAGCTTGGACCTGGAGCTGTACCCTGGGTGAATCGCGAAGGGCTGAGGAAAATTGCAGCTATCGTTGTCCCCCACGCTGGCTATTATTACTCAGGGCCGGTGGCAGCCCACGCCTATAAGGAGCTTGCTGATGATGGTATATTCGATACCGCCGTGATACTTGGTCCTAACCACACCGGGTATGGCAATCCTGTTTCTCTGTGGGTGGGAGATGGCTGGAGCACACCCTTCGGTGAGGCGGAAATAGACAAGGAACTTGCTCAAAAGCTTCTGGGGGAGGTAATCAAAGCAGACGAGACAGCTCACATACATGAGCACAGCATTGAAGTGCAGTTACCATGGCTCCAACACCTTTATAAGAAGGTGAAAATTGTGCCCATAACCATGCTGGCTCAAGACTTGGAAACAGCTCGAACGGTGGGTAAGGCTATTTCTAGGGCTGGCGATAATTTGATAATTATCGCCAGCAGCGACTTCACGCATTATGAACCTGACTCTGTAGCTAAGGAAAAGGACAACTCTGTCATAGAAGCCGTGGTTGCTCTTGATGAGGAAGAGCTATATGAGCGCTGTGGGAAGCTCAATTGTACTATGTGCGGGTATGGTGCGGTGGCTGCAGCTATCGTGGCTGCCAAAGAGATGAAAGCCCGAAATGCGAGTTTACTGAAGTATGCTACCAGTGGAGAGACAAGCGGCGATTTCTCCCGAGTGGTTGGCTATGGATCCATCGTCATAAGACGGTAAACAACGATTATCGAGAGCTGATTATTTCTGCCCTGACTCCTCCATTGATCGTGATAATGCCAAAGGAGTCTGTGGCCTTTCCTGGATTGAAGAAGAGAATATCCTTAATAGTCTTGTTTTGGGATTGGTGGGAATGGCCATAGACGATGATATCGACCCGGTCTGACTCAAACACCTTTCTTACCCTCTCCTCGATTCCCCAAGGAGCGCCTGAGCCATGAGTTATGCCAATTCGTTTATTTTCTATTTCAACTATCTCCTTGACTGGGAGTACAGCCTTCAGCTCGCTTGAATCCATATTGCCATGAACTGCTTTTACCTCGCCTAACTGCTTCAGCTCTTCGAGCAGCCGTACATCCGTGAAATCGCCAGCATGGATTATCAGATCTACTGTGGAGAGGGCATCAATTGTCTTCTTGGGGAGGTATTCAAGCCTGTTTGCGTGAGTATCAGCAAGCACGGCTATGCGCATAGCCACCTCCTCGCGGTGAAAGCCTGTAAAATGCTTCTTACTGATGCTTCTGGGATGTAACTTGTTTCACCAATTGGATGGTTTTGTCCATGCCAGATAGGGAGAAAGACAGACCCAGTTGCTTTAGGTCTCTGTAGCCTAATCCTTGAAACAATTTTACTCCGGCTACTCTTGTCATCTCATCATAAATGGCCGGCCACTCTGGGCTCCGCCTCTCGGCACAAAAAAGAATAAAATCCCGAAGCTGGGGGGATATGTCAATCATACATCACCATTTTATGCCCGGCACCCTGGTTTAACAAAGTTGTTTGCGGCCGCTGAGATGCTATCTTCTCCCTTGCCTTTCCCTTAGATAACCCTCTGGCTAAGGCTTGGGTCTCATTCTTGTCCTTTGCCACATATGAACCAGAAAAAAATTTCTGGGCAAGTAAACCTATAAGCCGAGTTCTGTGCCCCGATCGCGTCGGAGTGGTGACCATCCATCTAGCCCTGATGTTACCATCAGGGTCAAGCGACCAACCCAAGGGTCTCGGCCGAGCACCTTAAACTTATCCCAGAGTCCGGAGACTTCGGGTAGTTGAGCCCTTTTATTCGGTCTTGCTCCAGGCGGGGTTTGTCCAGCCAACCAGTCTCCTGGTTGCTGGTGAGCTCTTACCTCGCCATTTCACCCTTACCCGCACTGGCTAGGCCAGCCGCTGGCGGTGTGTTTCTGTGGCACTTTCCGTAGGGTCTCCCCTCCTGGGTGTTACCCAGCGCCCTGCTCGGTGGAGCTCGGACTTTCCTCCCCAATTGTATTGGGGCGATCACCCGGTCTACTCGCCCAAGTCCATTTTATAGTTAGCTGGAACGGAGGTCAAATTCTCAAATCGGCCATAATCTCTTGCCAGCGATAGCCAGTCCCAGGCGGTTCAGCGCCAAAATGCTGTCCATTTGGGAACTCCGGGTTAGACTGGTGGCTGCAGGTGAGTTGCACAGCAGCAATAGAGCGCATTCTTGATGTATAATGTAAGAAGATGATGACGGGAGCCCAGCAATATGGGCGTGGGGCTGAGCCAAAAGTATGACTGGAGGTGAACCAATGCAACCGGAAAGCATGATCTGGGTTGTCGGGGCTAAGCGATACCGCACAGACACAGCCACGCTAATAGCTCACGACGAATACTGGAATGGCTATAACTGTGAGCAAGGTGGCCGCAATACGTTCCTGTTCAGAACGCCAAAATGTAATTTCTTCGCCCAGTACCAGACGCTGTTGCCGGGGGAAATTAATAGAATTGTCCCTCTGGAGACAAGCGAAGCGATATCTCTGTATCAATCACTACATGAAAAGGAGGTCCCCTTTAGGGTCGTCTTCCCGGACGTCAAAGCAGAGGACGTCTGACACTCCTTGACTTTGGCCCGACTGGTGGCGGTTAGCACCATCGTGCCGGAGGCCCCCACTCAGAGGGTAAACGCCCAAAAGAAGGCCATCCGGCTCTGAATCTGGTCAAAGATTGATACCTACTGCTGCGAGGGGTAGAATCGCCCGTCTGGTTGATTTCCAAACCTAATTCTGCTCATAATGTACCATGGAATCCCAGATACCACTTGCATTCAGCTAGAGGCCCTTGTCCTTCAAGAACCTACCCACCAAGACCCGTATCCCCGTGGGATCCA
>Ga0209427_10000671_pt1 | contig 37256 bp, 43 predicted proteins | sample DeeMarSWOR136_30_FD_187465 | JGI IMG/M metagenome (GOLD analysis project Ga0209427, IMG submission 187465) | Marine sediment microbial communities from White Oak River estuary, North Carolina - WOR-1-36_30 (SPAdes) (version 2) | ecosystem: Environmental > Aquatic > Marine > Intertidal zone >...
CCAGCCCTGGATTTTCCCCAACCCTACCGTACTGGTAGGTACGGTAGTTAACGGCAAACCGAACTTCGCCCCCTACGCCTGGTGCGGTATCACCGGCGGTGAGCCGCCAACGCTGGCCGTCGGAGTACGACATGAACGTTATACCCTGAAAGGCATCAAGCAGAATTTGGTATTCTCCGTCAACGTACCGTCCGTCGACCTGCTGGCAGAGACCGATTACTGCGGCATAACCTCCGGCGCCAAAGTGGACAAAGCTAAAGACTGCGGTTTCAGTGTCTTTTACGGAACGCTGGATAAAGTCCCGCTCATCAAGCAATGTCCGGTGAACCTGGAGTGCGAGGTTCTCCACATGCTCAACGTTGGCATTCACACGCTCGTTATCGGTAAAATCGTCGAGACGCACGTCTCGGAAAATTGCCTCACCGACGGCCAACCGGATATTATGAAAATAAAGCCCTTTGTGTACAGCCGGGGTCCCACCGCCCGCTATAACGCCGTCGGCGATGTCCTGGGGCAGGCTTTTAGTGCGGGGAAGTCGTTGAAAAAGAATTAAACGTGGAGTGAAGAGTATGACGAAAAAGAAACTGGGCGCCCAACCGATGCTCTGGCCCCACCCTGCCGTCCTGGTGGGGAGTCACGTGGACGGAAAGCCCGATTTTGCCGCCGTTGCCTGGACGGGCGTCGCCGCCAGCAATCCACCCGCTATCTCGATAGCCCTCCAGCACCACCGGTACAGTCTTAAAGGCATTTACCAGAATAACACGTTCTCGATAAATATTCCATCAGTTAATCTGGTAAAAGAGACCGACTACTGCGGGCTGGTCTCGGGGGCGGACACCGATAAAGTGAAGGACTGTAATTTCAGGGTATTTTACGGCACCTTGGAAACCGCCCCGCTCATCGAGCAATGCCCCATCAACCTGGAACTGGAGGTTGTCCATATCCTTAATATGGGCAGCCACGCTCTGGTTGTCGGTAAAGTGGTGGAGACCCATGTATCCGAGGACTGCTTGACCGACGGTCATCCCGACATGGACAAGGTAAAGCCTTTCATCTTCGGACCGGGCAAGTACTTTACGGTCGGGGAGGAATTTGCAGATGCGTTCAGCATCGGCAAAAAAATAAAAAGCAAGAGTTAGAGTTATGTGTTTAGCGATACCGGCATTAATCAAGACAATAAACGGACAGCAAGCCGAGGTTGACATCGAGGGGGTAACACGAGGCGTAAGCCTGCAGCTTACGCCCGATGCCAGGGTCGGCGACTACGTACTGCTTCACACCGGCTACGCCATCAGCATTATCGACGAGGCCGAAGCCGAAGAAACGATGAAACTGCTGAAAGAACTCGGGGAGGCGAATTAAAATATAAATGTCATTCCCGTGAAAGCGGGAATCCAGTGATTTTTTCTGTATTCCCAATCGAGTTGGGAATGACAGGTTTTTTAAGATGAAATTCGTCGAAGAGTACCGTGACCCGGAGCTAGCCAGGAAGTTGCTGGAGAGGATCCACAAGAACTCCCGCAAATCCATAAGGCTGATGGAGTTCTGCGGGGGGCATACCGTGGCCATCTTCAGACACGGCATACGCCAGCTACTGCCGGATACCATCAAGATGCTGTCCGGTCCGGGCTGTCCCGTCTGCGTCACCGCCAGCGCCGACCTGGATAAACCGATAGCCATAGCCAACCTTGAGGATGTTATCGTGACCAGCTTCGGTGACATGGTAAGAGTACCGGGGAGCTATTCCAGCCTGCAGAAAGCCAAAGCCGATGGCGCCGATATCAGGATCGTTTACTCGGTGCAGGATGCCCTGGCTATCGCCAGTGAGAACCCGGGCAAACAGGTCGTTTTCGTGGGCATCGGCTTCGAGACCACCGCGCCAACAGTCGCGGCATCAGTCCTGCAGGCACAGACTGAAGAAATCGTAAATTACTCTATACTTTCACTGCACAAGATATGCCCACCGGTAATGAAGGCTATCCTGGACCTAGGCGAGGTAAACCTCAGCGGCATCATCTGCCCGGGGCATGTCAGCGCTATTATTGGGTCTCATCCCTATCAATTCATCCCCGATAACTATGGGATTGCCTGCGCCGTCTCCGGCTTCGAGCCCCTCGACATGCTACTGGCGGTCGATATGCTGGTAGGTCAGATCGAGAGCGGACAGCCAAGAGTGGAAATAGCTTACCGCCGCGGCGTTAAGCCGGAGGGCAATACCCAGGCAGTGAAGCTGATGGAGTCGGTCTTTGAGGTATCCGACGCCAACTGGCGCGGCATCGGCGCAATCCCCGCGAGCGGCCTGCGATTGAGAGGGGAGTACGGGAAATACGACGCCGAGAAGCGATTTGAGATAGAGCCCGGACCGGCAATCGAGCCGAAGGGATGTATCTGCGGCAGTATCTTACGGGGCGTAAGCACCCCCCTGGAATGCAGGCTTTTCCGCAGGACATGCACACCGGAGAGCCCGGTGGGCCCCTGCATGGTATCATCAGAGGGAACGTGCGCCACCTATTACTATTATCAGGGAAGTTAAGGAAGGACATAAATTGAATTCCGACGAAAAAGCGAGTTTTGAAACTCCACCCCCGCCTATTCCTGAAAAAGATATACGGGAAAGGGTAGCCACAGACGTAGTTATCGTTGGTGCCGGTATCTCCGGTCTTACAGCTGCCGCCTCGGCAGCGGAAGCAGGCGCCAAGGTTATTCAGCTCGAAAAAGGAGAAACATTCCACCACCGCGGCCTACATAATGCCGCTCTCGCCAGCAAATTGCAGAAAAAAGCGGGGATTACAGTTGATAGGGAAAACATTATCTATACAATAATGGAGTTTGCAGCCTACCGAAACGATCAGAGAATAGTCAAACTGTGGGCGGACAATTGTGACCACGTAATGGACTGGCTAATAGACATGGCCGATGCGGCCGATGTGGAGGTTATCCTCGACCCGACCACCAAGCCCTGGTATTTCCCCAACTACCCTATCATCCATGTTTTCCTGCCGGACAGGCAGGAGTCTCTGGCAAAGATGTTGCAGAACTACGGACAGGCAAGAGGAACGGATATTCGCTGGAACACTCCGGCAATACGTCTGGTCAGGGAGGGAGACAGAAAAGGCAGAGTTACCGGCGTTATCGCCCGCAACACCCGGGGGGACTACGTGCAGTTCGATGCCCGCAAGGGTGTCATCCTCTGTACAGGTGATTATGGCAACAATCCCGAGATGGTAAAATGTTACTTACGACCGGCCATACAGGATCTGAAAGTGGTTTATGAGCCCGAGGTAAATACCGGAGATGGGCACCAGATGGGTCTGTGGGTAGGCGCGGACATGGACGATACTCCTCACTGTGCCATGATTTGGGACTTCGCTATATTCAGTCATACAGGCCTCTTTAACATGGGTCGGCAGCCCTGGCTCTATGTGAATGCGGACGGTGAACGCTTTATGAATGAAGATTTACCCTACGGATACGAGTGCAACCAGTTACTGCGACAGCCGGGTGGCTTCGGCTGGGCGATATGGGACGCCAAATACGATGACGAATGGCCGAAGATGCAAAGCCAGTGCTGTAAGAATATGGGCCCACCGACCTTTCTCTGGAATCCAAAGCAGCTTGAGGAAGCGCTCGCTGAGGGTAATGTCCTGATAGCAACTTCGATACGCGAACTGGCGCAGAAAATCGAGGTGCCAATAGAGTCCCTCGAAAATAGTACGACTCGGTATAATGAGCTTGCACGCCAGGGGAAAGACCTGGATTTCGGTAAATACCCCGACCGTCTGACAACGCTAGAAAAGCCGCCCTACTACGCCTGTAAGATGGAAGTTCGCCGGATGATTGTCCTCAGTGGACTGAAAATCAATACACGGCTCCAAGTGTTGGATAAGGAGAGGCAGCCTATACCCGGGCTCTACGCTGCGGGGAATACCTCGGGCTCCTTTTTCGGAGACTCTTATCCAAGTACGGTTCCGGGTCTGACGCATAGTCGTGCCTGGACTTTCGGTCGTCTGGCCGGATTGAATGCGGCGAAGGATAAAGGGAATGGACGATAAAATCCTGCTGGCGCACGGTAGCGGCGGCAAGCTCAGCCACGACCTCATCGAGAGCTTCCTGCCGGAGCTGTCCAATCCGATGCTGGACAAGCTGGATGACTCGGCCGTCTTCGACCTGAGTGGACGTCTGGCCTTCACCACCGACAGTTACACGGTTAATCCCATATTCTTTCCGGGCGGAGATATCGGCAAGCTGGCGGTATGCGGGACGGTCAACGACCTCTCCATGAGCGGCGCCCGACCGCTTTACCTGAGCCTTTCGTTTATCATCGAGGAAGGCCTGCCCGTTGCCGACCTGAAAAAGATACTGGTCTCGATAAAAAACACCGCCGCCGAGGCCGGGGTGAAGATCATCACGGGCGATACCAAGGTGGTGAACCGGGGCAGCGCCGACAGAATTTTTATAAATATCTCGGGGATAGGGGTAATACCGGAGGGAGTGGATATTTCCGCCGCCAACGCCAGACCCGGAGATAAAATTATCATTAACGGCAACATCGGCGACCACGGCATCGCTGTGCTGAGCCAGCGCGAGGGACTGGAGTTCAAGCTGCCCGTACCCAGTGACTGCGCTCCCCTTAACGGACTGGTCAGCGAAATGCTGGCGGCTTCGAAGAAGATACGCTGCCTGCGCGACCCCACCCGGGGAGGTCTGGCTACCACGCTCAATGACTTTGCCGAACAATCAAGTTTCGGCATTATCATCGAAGAGGAAAGGATACCGGTACACAGGGCGGTAATGGCGGCCTGCGAATTGTTCGGGTTCGACCCGCTTTACATTGCCAACGAAGGCAAACTGGCAGCCGTCGTTGCCGCCGAAGACGCGGAGGTTATCCTGGCTGAAATGAAGCGAAATAAGTACGGGAAGGACGCTGTAATCATCGGGGAAGTGGTTGCCGGGCACCCCGGACAGGTCGTCATGAAAACAACGCTGGGAGCATCACGCATCGTCGATATGCCAGTCGGTGAACTGCTGCCCAGAATCTGCTGACAGAGAAGATTATGAACCAGCGATTATCCGAAAAAGGTTCACCAAAAAGAATCGTCGTCATCGGCGTGGGCAACCTGCTCCAAAAGGACGAGGGAATCGGCATTCATGCGGTGAAAGCCCTCCAGGAAATGCAGCTACCCGCTAACGTTACCATCATCGACGGGGGAACATCGCCGGATATCCTGGCCTGTACCCGCCGCGGAGATAAGCTGATAATAGTCGATGCAGCCCGGGCCGGAGGCGAGCCGGGGGTGATATACCGTTTTCAGCCGGATGATTTAGTCTCGGAAAGCGGTGCAGCGTTATCGGTCCACGAACTGGGCGTGCCGCAAAACCTGAGATTGATGCTGCTTTCGGGGAGTGAACCTTCAGAAGTCGTTATTATCGGTATCGAGCCGAAAGAGATAGACTGGGGGATAGAGCTGTCTCCCGAACTGGAGACGAAGATACCGGAGATAGTTGCCGTTGTCCTCAAAGAGATGCGTACAGGCTGAGGTTCCAGATTAAACTAGAGGCACAGGAGCAATGCGGGCAGGGAGAAGTGCTCAGGTCGTCGGTGGACAGGGACTAATATAGATAGACAATCAGGCTTGACGGAAGTATAATTACTATGGGCAGGGAATAAGCCAGCCAGGAGGTAGCTTCGATGTTATTTGGTAAATTCGGAATCTGGGAAGCAGTCATTATATTGATAGTAGTGCTTATTATCTTCGGGGTAGGCAAATTACCCCAGGTAGGTAATGCCATAGGTAAAGGGATACGCGCTTTCCGTCGCGGGCAGTCCGGCGAGGAAGCTGAGGAAGAGGAAGAAGAAGAAATAAAGAAAAAGCAAATAATGGCTGCTAAAAGGAAGAAACCCGCTGCAAGAAAAACAGCCAAGAGCTAATACGCGATATATTATGCATACTGGAGTATTATTATGATTCTCTTGACCGATAAGTGGAGTCAGGAGATACTAAAGATAAAGGTGAGGGATGGGTTTTTCAGGTATAGGCATTTGGGAAATAGTTTTAATTATTGTTGTTATCTTGTTGGTACTGGGGCCACACCGGCTGCCAGAAATAGGGAGAACACTGGGGAGAGCCTTCCGCGCTATTAAGAAAGCGAGCTCCGACCTTTCACTTAACATCACCAAAGAAATAGAAGAGAATAAAACCGCCAAGCCGACAGCACACGCCACTCCCTCACCACCCGCCAAACCCGCCGCCACCGCCGAAAAGGCATCACCAGCCAGCGAATCGAACCCCACCGACCAGAATGACCAATCCCAGAAATCCGGAGGGGCATCAGCAGAAAAATGAGTGATGGTGAACAGAAAACCACTATTCTCGGTCATCTGCGTGAACTCCGAAACCGCATTTTTAAAAGTGCCATCGCCGTAATCATCGGGTTTTTCATCTGTTTTACCTTTCGTGAGTGGATATTCTACATCCTCAAGCTGCCGGCCCGCGGTATAACTTTTTCCGCAATCGAGATGACGGAAAATCTAAGCTCAATCATGCTGGTCTGCTTCGTCGGCGGTATCGTTCTGGCGATGCCGGTGCTCGTTTACCACGGTATAATGTTCGTGGCTCCAGCGCTGACGCGTAACGAGAAAAAGTGGGTACTGATCATCATCCCCTGGATCTTTCTGATGTTTATGGGTGGGGTAGCTTTCGGATATTTTCTACTGGCGCCATGGACCATCTGGTTTCTCACCACCTTCGGCAGTGACGTTGCCGAAGTATATCCGAGAATAAGCAACTATATCGGCTTTCTGACCAAGCTGCTTCTTTTAACAGGGCTCGTGTTTGAGATGCCGGTAATCTCTACATTCCTGGCGCGCTTCGGCTTACTGAAGCCGGAGTGGCTGGCAAAGAAACGGTCGATAGCCATAATCATAGCTTTTGTGGCAGCCGCGATAATCACACCGCCTGACCCGATTACCCAGGTTTTACTGGCAATACCCCTGATACTTCTGTATGAAATGAGTATTATCCTGGCAAGGGTGGTGTACCGTCGGAGGCAACAGGCCGCCGAGGCCAAGGCGGCTGAGTTAGATTGAGCCATCAATTAACCGGTTAGTTCAGGCCGGTTATTGCGGGTGAATTTTCCGATAATATATACTTGTAGGGACAGGGGGAGCGGATGAGTCCCGGTGGGCTTCGCGGACTTCAAATCCGTTGGGGGGCGTTAGTAGCGTCTTCGGTGGGTTCGACTCCCATGCGCTCCCGCCAGCACATTTTTTCACGTTGTTGACCGAGTTTATCAATTCTCGCAGGCAAGGACTATCACCATTCGGAGAGATGACGAAAAAATTAATGCAGGCGTGGCTGTCGAAATATCAGGATAACGGGAAATCATGGGATTTACTTACATGGAGGATAGTGGAGATGGTGCAACATTATACGGTAGTATTACCTTTCAGGATAGCATGAAGTTTTATAGGGTACCGTTGAATTAGTCAGGTTAAATTTGAGAGTAAATGTGAGTATAAAACAGAATAAACCAAATTATTTGAATCCTGAGATTAATTTTCCTGCAACTATGCTAATAGTATTCCTTTTTTAAGGGTCTTTTGGATGGAGGATATCATTTCGCTATAATTCATATTCAGTTTCACAATTATATCTTTCTTCGTTTTTCTATATGCTCCTGCCACCATTTTCATCTGGCCTAATATATCGACTAAAGGGATATTGTCTTTTAAAGAGACGAGAATTGCAAAACCAGTAGTTTTTGACCAAATATAAAATATTATTTCCAGGTTATTGATCATTTTCAGTTTTTGGTAAAACTCTTCCAGTTGCGTGAAGTCCTCGGCTGATTCTATATGAAGACGAATATCACCGACGAAATTCTTTGAGTTAAATTTACCCCTATTATTCCACATATATATTCAAATCATAGAGATTATCGGATAGATAAAGGATATATCTAAGTAAATATAGGGTTAGAGTTTAATGAGGATTATCAGAATATTGATCTTAGCGCTCTATCGACAGAGCAATAATGCCAAGATGGTAGGATGACTTGAAATAGCGCAGAGATATACGAGGTCGATTACTTTTCAGGATTGTATGAAGTTTTATAAGGCACCGTTAGACTAATGGGAAACGAATTAAAATTCACAAATATTAAAGGAAATTTGTAGGAGAATCTTCAATGCAAAACTTACTTATTTGGATAGGCGGTCAATATTTGGTTCCGCGTCGTAGTAAATCTGTTTTAGAATCGCATTGTAGGAAATCGAGCTTCAATACTTTTTACTTAGGGTCTGTACGATACGGTTATTATCCGTTTTTCGGTACGGTCATAATATAAAAAGGCCTGTAAGGGTCGCGTTTTTCATATTTTGTTTCGTATGTTAAGTTGAGTTCCTTCAACCAGTAATCAATACCGTTCCGTTCGTGCTCGGAGTCAATATCATCGAATAGTATCACGCACCCAGGCATAAACCTCCGGTTTAACACCGATAATAAACCGTATCGTCTTCCACCTTGTTGCCTTGTAGGCCCATCACAGATTACTAGTGAAAATACTTCAGGTAAAGCATCTAATGGTACATCGTACCAGAAGAAGTCGCCATAGTCTTTAAGTGGGCAGTGAAATAGCTTGACAGAATCAATGCTGTATTTGTCTAAATAGTGTTGAACTCTTTTACACCATGATTTGGAATTCTCGAGTGACCAGACTGTATTCCCGTACTTCTTGGCAATTAGCCCAACAACAAGTGTTGATAATCCTGAACCGCATTCGAGGATAGGCAGTTTTGCTTCCTTTGAATAATTCACACTTTCCAGTAAAAATTCAACACTTGCTGAAACAGGATTACCCCAACCGTATTCCAGCTTTTTCAAGATTTTGGTTTCATCCAGTATATAATCGGGATCAGCTAATAACGTTTTCATTGTTCGCTGAAAGAAGATGTTGTGGTATGACATCGACACCCAGAGGGCGGCGAAATGATGTGCAATTCTAGACCATCGGTAAAGGGGTCTTAAAGGAGTTTTCTTGAGAATATCTCGTAGAGTACTCATTTAAATATTCACGTACATTGGGAAAAAATAGCGCACTGTGCTAGGTACCGGATGGATATTATTTATTATTTCCTATTTTATCATTCATTTGTGCGACTATCTGTGTAAGTGGAGTAGGCTTAATCTCCGTTTCTTTAAAATACTTAAACCACAGTATTTTTATAAATCTGCATCTGGAAATAATGAGCTTCTCGGAGGATTTTGAAGCACTCACTAGGGATGGATAATTGTTCACCTGTAAGGGATATTTGGATCCTGTTATACCCCTGGGATGGAGGTATTTTCTTATTAGATACCCGTTATATCTCCTGAAGTGAAGCCTCCTGAATTTAGAGATGGTAAATCCCCTTCCAACTACTATCTGACCTTTTTCAAAGTCTACCTTAAACGGAAGGGGTTCAACGACTTCTTTACCTCGAGGATTATCTGCAAAAACAGAAAAATGAGCCAGTTCCTTGACGACGAAATTGCAGACGGCTACCGCGCCCTTATCCAAAAATGACCTTAGATTTAGCTCATATGCCCCGAACTCAAAACCATCATCTATTAATTCATCTAATTGCTGGTTAGTCGATATCATCCTCCAGCAGTGATCATCTACCTTTGGTAAATAATCTACTTCAACTTCTTTATCAATATCCTTATGATTTGAGACTACAATATAATAATCCTCAGACACAAAGAGACGATGTGATATAAATATAAGTCCCCTTGATAATAAAGCTTTCACACCCTCATACTTAATGACACCTCTTATACCTGAATACAAATATTTTATTCTCATATTCTGATCTCTTTAAAAACGATATCTATAATTATACACCTTACATGTTTTTAGATGAAGGAATTTAAATAGGGATTTCTCGTACTCAAATAACATACCTTTACCAAGGCAACAGAAAACTCAGCGAGAGGTTAGCTGACATGTTAGCTGGCAAGCCTAATGCACCATCCGTGACTTCAAATCCGTCGGGGGGCATTAGTAGCGTCTTCGGTGGGTTCGACTCCCATACACTCCCGCTAATAGGTACCATCAGCCTACATGGCCATATCCAGAAACTCTGTAATTTTCTCGATGTATTCTTCCTGCCCGACGATGTACCCGTGACTGTGTTCGGCACCCATCACCTGCCATATTTCATCCCGGGGATTACCGGAAGCCTGGTACAACTCATAGGTCTCTTCCATGGTGACGAAAGCATCAAACTCCTCGTGAATGAAGAGAATGGGACACTTAATATCATCGACCACGTCTATGGGGTTGATCAGTTCATAACCGTAGATGACGTTAGACATCACGTATAGCCCCGGCAGGAAAACAGCTGTAAAATAAGAGGGCACTCCCACGCCTTCCGCTTCCCTGAGAACCATGTTATACACCCTGTCAAAGCAACCGTCTAGTATCAACGCGCCGACATCATTGGCGCTTACATAGAAAGTCGACAACGCCGCCCCGGAACACAATCCCATGATACAGATATCCTCAAGCCCGTAACCGAGGCTGGTAAGATAATCGACCGCTCCGCCGATATCTTCTTCGGCATTGCTCAGGGTATATCCCGTTCCCTCCGATTCGCCCCGACCTCTTAAATCAAAAAGCAGGACGTTATAACCTTCGGCTACCAGGTCGGCGGTCATTCCCAGGGTAGCCCCATCATCATCGATACGGTTCTGGTAACCGCCGTTGACGACGACGACAACCCAATCTTTCTGCGCAGGCATCAACCATCCCTTTAACATTACCCTGTCAACACGACTGGGAAAGCTAACGTCTTCATAATCAAGACCGAACGACCGCGGGGAGTCCTGAAGAGGAACGCGCACTATGGTCATTGCCGACCTGGTCCCGAAACCAGACATGACGGCATACACCATTATCAGGCAACAGACCGTTATAATAAAATATTTTACTCTACGTAACCGAACTTTTTTACTCCTTAATATTTCGTAACATGAACACTGCCATTCAAACTCCCTTTAGGACAGGATAATGAGTACCAAAGCGCATTGCCCATAAGGGTATCGCCGATTATGGGGAATACCTGTAAAGCGAACAGCAGCAGAACAGGCCCGAAAAGAACTACGGCAAAGTCGGGTTTACCGCCCGCGCAAGGGGCAATCTCTCCCCGCAGGAACTCCAGAATCGTTACCAGAAGCGCGGTTATACCAGCACCGATAATAATGAGCAGAATTCCGGAGGTTTTAGGCTTAAATCTCTGCGCCAACAATGAACACCTGAGTTGAAACTGGAGTATATTTTATCCTCTATCGCGTGTCACTGTCAAAAAGGTGAAGGATAAATTTGTGGTATTATCAGGTTTATATAGTTTTGTATTTAAAGAAATAAAGTTCGAGTATACGTTAATTTAATCAGTCTGATAAATTCTACATGGCAAAATGACTATCATCGCCGGAGTATAATCTCAACCTGATCCCAGTTAATTCCTTTATTACAGGTCGGGCAATCATTTCCGAATTTAACTTCAGAACCGCACTCTCCGCAGTGATATTTTTCACCAGCTTTGTAAATTTTGTGTAGCTTCTCGTGTTCTTTATCTTTCTTAGCCATAGTTAGCCTCCTTAACCGGATAATCATTATACACCAATTTACCAAGAGACAAATAATATTCTTAATTGTCACCAATATCATACTGCTGGCGAGTCCGGTTGTATGTGATATTTATCTCAAAATATCCAGCAAGTAAATATGCCGGGAGGAGAAATAAAGAAGGATTATTGGCCAAAAGAAAAGGATTATACACGAAGATATAATCCCATGAAGAGTTGGCGGAGAAGCAATACCGGTCCGTAGAACTAATTTAGACTATAGGTAACCTTGGTCAGAGGCTTCCACTTAACGATTTCAGTAACCTTGGAATGCTTCTGGGTTTTCTCGATGATAACAAGCTCAGGACCATCGGGACTATCATCGACATCAAGGGTAATATCGTTCAGACTTTCAGCCAGAGCCGATTCCACGAGTAACAGTCTTCTACCTTCATACTCGACGACTTCATCACCCGGCTTCTGTATATCGATACCCAGTCCGAGCTTGCCCTGACCCCTATCTATAAGTCTTAACAGAGCCCCGGGCCAGTCTACTTTAGAGATGAGTAATCTATTCAGTTCTTCCTTGGCGTGTTCAGTAATATCTATCATTTCTTTCCCTGCTAAAATACGTTAATTTTATCTCCTAATATTGTAGTATCTGAGGCTGCTATTGTATATGGTACTTTGGTGATATTGTGACTAGTCCTTATTGGTGGTTCTGGCAGGAACCAAATGCCGATTTAGATTCATATTTCGGATTCCCGGGAGTTTACATCCATAATGCCTGACAATATGGAATTACCCCATACTAAAGTACCGTTATACCAGCTACCAATTGTCTATATATACAGCTGAGATAAGGGTATAAAATGTATTCAAGGACAAATATGGGTTGTTATGTTTGTACCTTAGCATAACCGTGAGGAACGAAAAGTATGGCGAAACAAGAACCGAAAACCAACCTGAAAAGCGATGAATTCACCAAGATATTTGATGATTACCGGGCTCGTATAGATGAAATCACCAAAAAATCATCAGACAAAGACGAGCAGGCACAAAAAGCCACGGCAAAAGACGTACTCGATAACGAAATAAACAAGACAAAAGAGGCTATATCCAAGGGTAATGGAGACGCCGATATATTCATCGACGAAATCGAGTGGCAGGCAAACAAACGGGCGGCAGAAATCGTCAAGGAGGCGAAACTCCAGGCGCAACGGCTTATATATGAAGCCGAGGAGAAAATAAGAAAAGAAGCCAAGAAGAAAACTCAATCACAGATAGACAAAATGATTGAGAGGTCCAGGAAAGAATCCGAGGATATCATCGAAAAGGCCAGGGAGATAGCCGAGAGAGAGAGAAGTGAAGTTATTTCCACCTCTAAACAAGAACTGGAGAGGATGATTCAGGAGATAACGGAGAAAGCGCGGGAAGATACCGAGGCACAATCATCCCAGATCTTAATCAGTGCCAGAGAAACCGCGGAAAAAATGGTCTCGGATGTCGTGGTAAACAGTAAAGACATCAGTGAAAAAGTGATGGAAATAATGAACAGGACGAAGAATACCGTTCTCAGATTCCAGGATGAACTCCAGAGCGGACTCAGCGAGTTAGCCGAAGCTGTTGAAGAGACCCAGAACATGCTGGAAAAAATGATGAGCGGAATTGCCGATAGAAGTGAAACAGTAACCCAGACGATTCACGAACCAACGAACGCTGGTGTTGATTTGCTGGCCAACACCGTCCTGTCGGTGAAGTATGTCGGTGCTAAATCCAACGGTAAAAAAGGTGATGATCCGCTATTTTCCGGTAAGGTTGAGATAAAAGCCGTCAACTCGTTCGAGTACCGTCACATGAAGGAACTGATGAATTACCTGGTGCATATCCCCGGCATCAAGTACGTTCAGGAAAATGCCTCGGAAAAGGAAATGTCGGTACTATTCGACGTTAAAGAACCGATGCCGTTTATTGACATCCTCAAGGATATCCCTCTGGTAGATAAGGTAGTCGAAGAAAGCAACGGCGCCAGCCTGGTACTGAAAACGGACGATAAAGACAGTAAACCAGCAAGCGATTAAAGTAACATAACCGGTATTAATCGCCGGGCTTGTTGCCGAAGTATACCTTGGTATGCGGCCAGGGTATCTCTATACCCTCATCATCGAATGCTCTCTTAATTCTCAATCTCAGCTGGCCCATGATATTCCACTGTTCCAGCGGGACAACATCACCCACGATTTTAATGTCTATTCCGGAATCACCCAGATTGTTGACCCTGAGTACCTGCGGCACCGACTTGAAACGGTCCTTCCACTCTTTATCCTCGGTCAATTCTTTGCAAACGCGATTAATAACCTCGATTGCATGGTTAAGGTCAGTATCATAGGCAACTGAAATATCCAGGTTGACCCTGGCAAAATGCCTGGCGTAGTTGCTGGCGACCCTGATTTCGCCGTTAGGCACATGGTGGACAATACCGTCAAGGTCGCGGAGAACGGTTTTCCTCATGGTAATATCCTCAACCAGCCCGGTAACATCCGCGATTTTGACCACATCACCCACGCGGTACTGGTTTTCCATGAGAACGAAGACCCCGGCGATAAGGTCTTTTATTAGCCACTGGGCGCCGAAGCCCAAAGCGACACCGATAATAGCAGAACCCGCCAGTATCGGCCCGATTTCCACATTTAACTCAGCTAATATCATGAAGATAACCAGAAGGATTATGATAACCCTAGCTACCCCCATAAAAACACGTTCCAGAGTTTCGCTACGTTTCCTCATGCCCATCTGGCTCTCGCCTTTTTTGGGTCTGGCCATGGCACGCCGTACCAGGCGCGGCAGGGCCTGCTTGACGATTAACCAGAGCACAATGCCGACGACGATAATGATGAGAATATTCAGTCCGTGGTCAGTAAACCAATCCTTTAGCTCCTGCTGTGAAATCGCCGGCGTTGCCCCTTCGCTTTCCAGGAACATGGCAACAAACGCCAAAACTACCACCAGGATAATAATTCCTTCAATAATCCAGAATACGGAGGTTATACCCACGACGGCTTTCTGGTGCCACTTATCGGGTTCCAGCCTGGCAATCATCTTGCGGAACCTCTCGTTGAAGATCAGGCCCACCAGCATTAAAACGGCCGCGATAACCAGAATCCAGACACTGTTATCAATAAACCAGTCCAACATCTGACCAGTCCTCCTATATCAATGGATTAGTTTATTATATAACAACACGAAATAAGTGTGAACCGTAACTAATAGAGCACTCTATCATCGCCGACACGGCGGGTGATTTTCTGTCCGTCCAGGTATTCCAGCAAAGCCTGGGCGTATTTGCGGCTCGTGCCGAACATGTCCCTGACCTCCGCCAGGCCAACTTTTCCCGCTGTCTTAATCCGCGCCGTTATCTTGGTTACCATATCATCATATACAGGAACGGAGAAGACAACGGTATCGCTTATCCTGACGACCTTACCCTGCCCTACCAGCATATTCAGCAAATCCGGCTCCGGTATAAGCTCGCTGGGGGGCGCGTAAGGATTTTTAACCAGAGCATCCAGGAAAGCATCAAGTTTTGCCTGCTGGGCTGCGGTAAGCCTGATAGCGTGTGAGGGAAGCCGGTACTGGCCGCCTTCCTCGATGATTACTTTCTGAGCAGACATATTCTCCAGCGCGGTCGGCGCGTAACCGCCCAGCTTGAGCCTACCGCTCAATTCCAGTCCGGGCATTCCGGAACGTGCGGGGTATTTGCGATGGTATTCCTCCAGGGTTTTTACCACCTTTCCCGTCAAGGACTTCCAGCCATCCTGTGTAAAGAGGAGACGGCGGGCGCCTTCTCCCATACTGATGATTTTCCCCTGCTGGACGAGAGATTCAACCACATTTACGGTCTCTTCATCAGGCAGGTTACTCTGGTTTACCAGTGACGCCAGCTCCCGGGGCTGTTTGGCCTCGATTAGAGCCAGAATCACCTCATCAGAGGTGCCTTCATCCCTCGCGCGGAGATTCTGAATTACTTCCGGACGAAAGCGACGCAACCTTTTAGCACCGGCCTCAACGATTGTACCGCCGCCGAGAGTTTCCATGGGAGAACGGACGATATAGTGATCACCTTTGACAACAGCCACCGGTCTTTCCAGCGATAGCTGAGCCCAGGTAGAACCCCCCGGAGCCAGTTCATCACCTTCCAGCAGGCGTACTTTAGCCATCGTTTCCGAGGCCCCGGTATGGAAGCTGACCGTGGTTCCATGCCGGATGGGATGCTGGAGATAGGATATCAGACGGAGTTTTACCGTTATTATTCTGGATGGTTTCAGCCATCCTGGATTCGTGACCACATCACCTCTGGTCAACTGGGACTTATTAATGCCTACCAGATTGGCCGCCACCCGGCTACCCGGTGCGGCTTTCTCGATTTTTGATTTATGGGTCTGCAAGCCACGCAGTCTTGATTTCAGTCCGGAGGGCACGATTTCTATCTCCTGGCCTACCGATAATTCACCGTCGATTAACGTGCCGGTAACCACCGTCCCCGAACCAGCCATGGTGAAAATCCTGTCCACGGAAAGGCGGGGACGCCCTAAGTCAGGCCTCGACGGTGTGGTATCGAGTAACTCATCAATTATCTGGGTCAGTTCCGGTAGACCCTCACCGGTTAAAGCCGAGACAGCTATGACGGGGGCACCGGCCAACATGGTGGAACTCAGCACTTCCTCCACTTCCATTCGCACCAGCGTGAGGAGTTCATCGTCAACCAGGTCTTTCTTGGTGATAACGGCGATACCGCGGGATACCTCCAGCAAATCGAGAATCGCCAAGTGTTCCCGGGTCTGGGGCATGACACCCTCGTTGGCGGCGACAATAAGCAGGGCAAGGTCAATACCGCCGACGCCAGCCAGCATGTTCTTGACGAAACGCTCGTGACCGGGGACATCAACGATACCAACCTCACGACCTCCGGGGAGCTTGAGCCAGGCGAAACCGAGCTCAATGGTCATGCCCCGCTCCTTCTCCTGCTGAAGACGGTCGGGATCGATGCCGGTAAGGGTCTTAATCAGGAGCGATTTACCGTGGTCGATATGTCCGGCAGTACCCAATACGAACATATTTCTCCAATGTAACTATCAATTAATTAGTGATGGAACAACCTGACACCGGAAAAAGCCATGACCATACCGTAATCGTCGCAGGCTTTAATCACGTCATCATCGCGGATAGAACCGCCCGGCTGGACGACATAGCTTACGCCACTCTCGTGGGCGCGGTCGATGGTATCACGGAAGGGAATCATGCCGTCCGAGCTAAGCGATACCCCCTTCAGTCCAGCGAGCCACTCTCGTTTCTCTTCATAGGTAAGTTGCGGTGGTACTTCCTCAAGAGCCACTTCCAGGTTCTGCTTCTCGAACCGGTTGAGTCTTTCCTGGAGATAAAGGTCGATGGCGTTATTGCGTTCGGCGCGTACCACACCCTGACGCCATTTCATACCGAGAACGACGGGATGCTGCCGCAGGAACCAGCGGTCGGCTTTGTCCGCCGCCAGCCGGGTGCAGTGAATGCGCGACTGCTGTCCGGCACCGATGCCGATAGCCTGCCCGTCGACGGCGAAACCGATGGTATTGGACTGTGTGTATTTGATAGCAGCAGTAGCTACGATAAGGTCCCGTACGGCCGCAGCGGGGAAATCCTTTTTCACGGTGACGACGTTCTTCAGCAAATCGGGTGCAGCTACAGCATTGTTACGTTTTTGCTCGAAATTAACCCCGAAGACCTCGCGGGTCTCCGTTTCCGGCGGTTCGTAGGCAGGGTCTATCTCAATCACCAGGTATTTTCCGCCCTTCTTCGCCAGGAGAATATCGAGAGCTTTTGACTCATACTTGGGGGCAATCATACCGTCGGACACCTCGCGGGTAATGAGTTTCGCCGTGGGGACATCGACGGTATCGCTGAGGGCGGCGAAGTCGCCGTAAGAAGAAACGCGGTCGGCGCCCCGTGCCCGGGCGTAAGCCGCCATCAGCGGCGACTCCTCCATGTCATCGACGAAGTAAGCCTTCCGAAGGGCCTCGGTCAGCGGGATGCCCACCGCCGCTCCAGCCGGGCTAACGTGCTTGAAAGACGCCGCCGCCGGCAAGTCCAGCGCCTGCTTGAGTTCCCTGACCAGCTGCCAGGAGTTGAGGGCATCCAGCATATTGATATATCCGGGGGCGCCGTTGAGCACTTTGAACGGGAGCGCGCCTTTTCGGGAGAATATCCGGGCAGGCTTCTGGTGGGGATTGAATCCGTAGCGAAGGGGCATTTCTTGCTCGTTCATCTCAGCGTCTCCCATCATCGTATTTCTCCACGGTTAGCCGGCCGTTACTTCAGATCGATTTCTCGAAGGGCGTCAATCACGATATCGTCTTCTTCCGGTAACACGGTACGCGGGTCGAGCAGCAGGGCATCCTCGCTGATGCGCCCGATAACGGGAAATTCCCGCTGGCGGAGTTTTTCGGAAAAAGCCTTAACGGAAAATTTTGTGCCACCTTTGATAGCTACCAGCTTCGTCGACAGGCTACCCCCGGGAAGACTGCCCCCGCCCACCATGGTCTCTCCCGATATCACTTCAGCTTTACCATCGAGAGCCTCAGCCCAGGCCCGGGCGCGCTTATCAATACCTTTCAGATCCGCAGAAATCATACGCCAGACGGGGATTTTCTCGGTGGCTTCCTCCTTGAGATAATGGAGCAGGGTAGCCGCCAGAGCCGCCAGCCTAGTCTTGTCGGTACGTACCGCCCTGGCCAGCGGGTGTTTCTTCAGTTTATCGATATACTGCTTCTGCCCGACGATGATTCCAGCCTGAGGCCCGCCGACGAGCTTATCGCCGGAGAAAAAGGTAAGCGGAATCCCGGCGGCGACGCTCTGCTGAACCATGGGCTCCGGAGCCAGTCCGTAAGACATGGTATCCAGAAAACAGCCGCTGCCAAGGTCATCCAGGACAATCAGGTCATGCTTCTTACCGATATCCACCATTTCTTCGAGAGTGACCTCGCTGGTAAATCCCACCAGACGAAAATTGCTGGAATGTACCCGCATCAGGGCAACCGTCCGCGGGGTTATCGCCTGCTCAAAGTCGTCGGCGTAGGTGCAGTTAGTAGTCCCCACCTCGACAAGTTTGGCGCCACTCTGCCGCATGACATCGGGGATACGAAAGCCACCCCCAATCTCCACCGCCTGGCCGCGTGAAACGATGACTTCCTTGCGGCGGGCAAGGGCGGTAAGACCCAGAAGCACGCCGGAGGCGTTGTTATTAACGACCAGCGCTGCCTCAGCACCGGTAAGTCGGCAGAGCAGGCCCTCGACATGCACGTTACGCGAGCCCCGGGTGCCCCTTCCGAGGTTGAATTCTAGATTGGAAAAATCACGGCTAATCGTTTGCATCGCCGCTATTGCCTCTTCGCTGAGGGGTGCCCGCCCGAGATTGGTATGGATTATCACCCCGGAGGCATTAATTACTGGTCGAAGACTGGGTTTTTCCAGAGCCTGCAACTGAGAAAGGACAGACCCGACTATCTCATCGATAGAAGCGCTCGCTTTCCCTTCGGCAATAGCCTGTCGTTCGCTTTCCAGGCACTGCCTGATAATCCCCACTATCAGGTCGTGCGGGAATTCCTCAGCGACCGATACGATACGCTTATCGGAAAGAACCTTATCGACGCCGGGCAGGCGACTGAAATCCTTCTCCACGTGGAATATTCTACACAATAACGGATTAATTATCTACCTCACCCCCTTTGTTCCCCTCTCCTATCAAGGAGAGGCGCTCCGACCCTCTTAGACCCCCTTCCTCTTTTCAGCATACCCGGGGTGCCGGGGAGAGCATGAGAGGGATGTAACCCCTCTCATTATAAATATCTCTCCCTTCCCTTTATCAAATACTCAAGGGAAGGGAGACTAAGGGGGATGGGTTCAATATCAAACGCGAAAGACGGATTGGAAAATAATCACAAGGCAGAGAGGGAGTCTTTGACATTAATCCGGGATAATGCTAAACTAAACTAAGTTTATTATATTAGTCAACATTGGAGTGATTTTTTGAAACTATCCACAAGAACCCGTTACGGTACCAGAGCCCTGCTCGATATTGCCCGGCATCAGGGAGATAAACTCGTGCAGCTTAAGGACATCGCCCACCGTCAAAACATCTCCCTACACTACCTAGAGCATATCATCGCTCCCCTGGTTGGGGCCGGTATCGTCAGAAGTACTCGTGGCGCCCGCGGCGGACTGCAATTAACCAGGCGTCCCGGCGAAATTAAACTGAGCGAGGTGGTGCAGTTACTCGAAGGTACCATAACCCCGGTCGACTGCGTAATAGACCCCGAAAGCTGTAAACGGTCAGATTTCTGCGTCACCCGCGAAGTGTGGGGGGAGATGAAAAAAGCGATAGACAACACGCTTAAAACAACAACCCTGCAGGACCTGGTGGAGCGGGAAAAGGGGAAAGAGCAAGCCAGCGGGATGAAAAGCCGGAGGAGCAGATAGCGCAAGCATGGTGAATTATAGGGTATAATGATATCACACGATGTGAATTTACGTAAATATTACGGGGTACCTGAGGGAGATTATAATGTTTAAGGGGATAAGGGAAGATATACGGACGGTGTTCGACAGAGACCCGGCCGCCAGAAATACCTTCGAAGTCTTACTGTGCTATCCCGGGCTGCATGCCCTGTGGGCACATCGCGTCGCCAATTTTTTATGGCGGCACAAACTGCGGCTCCTGGCGCGGCTGACATCACATTTCAGTAGATTTTGTACGGGGATAGAGATACACCCGGGTGCAACGATAGGTCGGCGTTTCTTCATCGACCACGGTTCTGGTGTTGTAATCGGGGAGACCACGGAGATCGGCGATGACGTCCTGTTATACCAGGGAGTGGTGCTGGGGGGTACGACACTGCAGAAAATCAAACGCCACCCCACCCTCGGTAACGGCGTGGAAATGGGAGCGGGCTCGATAGCCCTGGGGCCAATCACCATCGGCGAGGGCTCCAGAGTTGGCGCCAGCTCGGTGATTATCAAATCGGTACCACCGCACGTCACGGTGGTGGGCATCCCGGGAAGGGTCGTTACCAAACGCGAGAAACCCGCCATGGACCTAGAGCACGGCAAGTTGTCTGACCCCGTGGCCGAAGCTATCAGGACGGTTATTAAAGACCAGCATAACCTGGAAGAGAGATTGAAAAGACTGGAAATCGAAGCCGGGATTGCCGATGATACTCAGAAGATAAAGGGGAAAGCCCGATAACGCGGTTAGCGCAGACATAGAAAGAAGGAGCCAAGATGGAAAAATTCAGCCCCGTAAGCGAAAAGGTGATAACCAGAGCCATAGTATCCGAATTCGCTGAAGAGTTTAACGAATACGCGGAATGCGATTGTATAATCGTCGGAGCCGGTCCCAGCGGACTGGTTGCCGGACGTGATATCGCCAAGGCCGGCAAGAAAGTGGCCATCATCGAACGCAATAACTACCTGGGTGGCGGTTTCTGGAGCGGCGGTTACCTTATGCCCAAGGTAACGGTACGGCACCCCGGGGAAAAACTGCTCGACGAGATTGGCGTACCTTATAAGAGCGTGGCCGAAGGCCTGGTAGTCTGCAATGCTCCTCACGCCTGCGCCAGCCTTATCGCCCATGCCTGTGCCGCCGGTGTACACATTTTTAACATGACGATGCTCGAAGACATCGTTATCAAAGAAGATAGAGTCTGCGGGGCCGTTGTCAACTGGTCACCGATAGCTTCACTACCGCGGCAGATAGCCGCCCTCGACCCGGTGGTCATGGAAGCACCGGTGGTCATCGACGCTACCGGCCATGATGCCACTGTCGTTAAGAAGCTGGAACAACGCCATTTGATTGAGACCAAGGGCGAAGGTGCCCTGTGGATTGACAAATCGGAAGACCTGATTGTCGAATACACGGGCGAGGCATACCCCGGTTTAATCGTTACCGGTATGGCGGTGGGCACGGTCTACGGACTACCCCGGATGGGACCCACTTTCGGATCGATGTTCGTGTCCGGTGAGGTTGCCGCCAAGGTTGCCCTGGAGAAACTGGGATAGGAGAAATCGATTTCATGAGTACCGATATGAGTGAAAATACCAGCTGTTGTTCCGATTCCAATTGCGGATGTCATATTGATGTATTCCCAACAACCATGACATGTCCCGATTGCGGAAAGAAATTAAGACTGACCGGTAAAGTACAGCGTGTAGAATTGCGACTATCCTGCCAGAATTGCGGTTATACCAGCCACCTCCTGTCCCGGGAAGAAATCAGCGAACTGATATAAAATCGGAAAATAATATACTTCAACTAATGACAACCCTGTGGAGTGAAGGATCTATATTCTCACTATTCGGGAGTTATTTCTCAATATATATCATATGTGGAAAACGGTATGAACATAGCAGTAGCCATGAGCGGCGGAATCGACTCTTCCGTGGCCGCTGCCTTACTCAAAGAAAGAGGACACAACCTCATCGGCTTGACGATGAGTCTCCTACCAGAAGTCAGTAGTCAGAATGAAGACGACGGGGAGAATGAATCCCGGATCAAAAAGGTGATAGCCAAGGCTGTAGAAGTGGCGGAGAAGCTGGACATACCACACCATATCATCGACTTATATAAAATTTTCCAGGAAAAGGTTATTACCGATTTCTGTCATGCGTATGCCCGGGGCAGGACCCCGAATCCCTGCGTCCTGTGTAACCGATATATCAAGTTCGGGGCTCTACTGAAAAAAGCCCGGGAACTGGGCGCCGATTACCTGGCCACGGGGCACTATGCCCGGGTCCAATGGGACGGGATAACAGGAAGATATTTACTGAAGAAAGGATTGGACTCCGAAAAAGACCAGGCGTATTTCCTCTGTCAACTTACCCAGGAGCAACTCGGGCGGGCGATATTTCCCGTCGGAGGTCTAACCAAAGATAAAGTCAGAGCTATAGCCGACGAACTAGACCTGCCGGTAGCGGATAGACCGGAGAGCCAGGAAATCTGCTTTATCGCGGATGATGATTATGACAGCTTCCTGAAAAATAACATACCCGACGCCTACCGGCCGGGACCGATTATCGACGAGGAGGGAAATACTATCGGAGAGCACGGTGGAATCCCCGCCTATACCATCGGCCAGCGACGGGGGCTGGGGATAGCTGCCGCCGAACCGCTGTATGTGACCGCCATCTACCCGGAGCAAAATACCGTGGCGGTGGGTCCCAAAGACAAGACCTACCGTCGAGAGTTAACAGCCAACGAACTCAACTGGATAGCACCGCCACCGGAGGAAGCTATTAAAGTAAAAGCTAAAGTAAGATACCGCCATCCGGAAGCCGGAGCTACCATAAACCCTATTGACGATAATACTGTTCATGTACTCTTCGATGAACCGCAGATGGCGATCGCACCGGGACAGACGGTAGCTTTTTACGATGGCGATAATGTCATCGGTGGTGGTACCATAAAAGTATAAGGAAACAAAAATGAGTAAAATAATCGCCGTATGTACCAGCGACAGGAAAGGTATAAAAAAGAACCCGGTAAAAGAGGTTATCATTGAAGAGGGCTACGGTGTTGCCGGGGATGCGCACGCCGACTGCCAGACGCACCGACAGGTTAGCCTGCTGGCGATGGAAAGCATCGATAAGATGCGGAAACTCGGTTTTGAGTTAAAACCCGGGGACTTCGCCGAAAATATAACCACCGAAGGGATAGACCTGGTTTCACTGCCGGTGGGCACCAGAATCCTGGCGGGCGAAGAAGTTGTATTGGAGATGTCGCAGATAGGCAAGGAATGCCATGCCGCCTGCGCCATCCGCCGTCAGGTCGGCGACTGCATAATGCCGCGGGAAGGTATTTTCGCCAGGGTAATTCACGGAGGAACCCTGAGGCCGGGCGATTCCATACGCTCGGATGAAGGACAGCAATGACGGACAGGATACTGAAGACAGTTGAATACACCAGGGTCAACGGCGGTTTCTCGATTACACGTGAAAGAGTTATTAGAGAGACCGCCCTGAAGATTAACGTCGATGGACGGCACCTCGCCACGGCGATGATTACCGCCGCGATGGAAAAAGAGTTCGTTATCGGGCATCTCTTCAATCAGGGAATTATCGATAACATAATAGATATAAAGTCGATAGATATTAAAGATAATACGGCCGATATAACGTTAGCCGCCGTAAAAGCAGAAGGCAAGAACCCAACCAGAATTACTTCCGACCTGAAAGTGAATCGAGAAGATATATTTACCTGCGTCCGGGCTATATTGAAGTCGGAAATATTCACCGAGACAGAAGCGGTCCACTCGGCGGGCCTTTTCCGCGGGGGACGGGAGGAAATATGCATCGCCGAAGACCTGGGAAGGCACAACGCCCTGGATAAAGTAATCGGCTTTGGGCTGTTGAAAAACGTGGATTTCAGCACAACACTGGCCGCCTCTACGGGAAGGCAACCCCTGGAGATGATATTAAAATGCCAAAGGGCGAACATCCCGATTATCGCCACCAAGGGAGTGCCCACCACGCTGGCGGTAGAAACGGCGGAAAAGGCGGAGATAACGATTGCTGGGCTGGTACGGGGAAACACCATGATTGTGTATTCCCATCCCTCCCGGATAGAGTAAAGCCATGAACAGTCAAACCGCAGTTAAAGACAGATTAAAACCGATAAAATGCCGGAAACTGGCGGGTGGTAATTTCACCGACGCTGAGATAAATGTCGTAATTGAGAAAGAGTTCCTCATCCACGTTAACGGACAGCATCTGGTCACGGCTTCTATCACGCCGGGGATGGAGAAGGAATTTACCGTCGGGTACCTTTTCGGGCAGGGATTCATCGACAATATCAATGAAATAGACTCGATTAATCTAGAACGCAATGCCGCGAAAGTAGAGCTAAAAACACACGGGAAGGTTCCAGAAAGACTGGATAATACCGGCTACAGGATTGTGTCGGGGGGCGGTAAAACCGTATACTTTGATAAAGCAGCTTTACTGGAAATTAGTTCCGGCTTGAAAACGGGGAAAAGTAATATATTCAGAGCGATGAATACACTTTTTGAAACATCCGCTATATATGGAGATACGGAAGGTGTCCACGCCGCCGGGCTGTTCACGTCCGAGGCTACCGCCGTCTGCATAACCGAAGACATCGGAAGGCACAATACTCTGGATAAGTTAATCGGTTACGCATTGATAAACCGGGTCGATTGCCGCGACGTTTTCCTGGTATCGACGGGCCGGATGGCTTCGGAAATGGTGACGAAGATATGTCGTGCCGGTATCCCGATAGCCGCCACCAAGACAGCCGTGACCGATGCCGGACTGGATATCGGTGATAAATGTGATCTGACCATCGCTGGCTTTGTCAGGGATGCCGGCAATAAGATAAATACGGACATGGAAGTAAGGACGGTAAAAGAGGCGGGAATGAAAATTTACACTCACCCCGAACGGATAACGGACGACTGATAACAGTGGCTCTGTTTTTGCAGACAGTCATGGGAAATAATAAAAATAATCCGGTCGTAGAGAAAATCCTCAAGCTGAAAAACGAGAAGAACGCCGTTATCCTCGCTCATAACTACCAGCGACCCGAAGTGCAGGATATCGGTGATTTCGTGGGTGATTCGCTGGAACTGAGCCAGAAAGCGGCGAGTACCGATGCCGACGTCATCCTCTTCTGCGGAGTCCTCTTTATGGCGGAAACAGCCTCCATACTCTCTCCGGAGAAGACGGTACTGCTTCCCGACTCTCGTGCGGGCTGCCCCATGGCGGACATGATTACCGCCAGGCAATTGCGACAGAAGAAGCAGGAATTCCCTGATGCCACCGTGGTTACTTATGTCAACTCCTCCGCCGAGGTCAAAGCCGAATCGGACTACTGCTGTACATCCTCGAACGGAGTGAAAGTGGTCCAGAGCCTGGAAAACGACGAATTAATATTTGTGCCCGACCAGTACCTCGGCGATTATATAGCCAAGAAGACCGGCAAGAAAATGATACTCTGGCCGGGATACTGCCCTACCCATATCAGAATACTACCGGAAGACATTATCAGGCAGAAACAGAAATACCCTGATGCGAAAGTCGTGGTGCACCCGGAATGCCGCCCCGAGGTGATTGCCCTGGCCGACGACGCATTGAGTACCAGCGGGATTATCCGTTATGCCGCCCGGGACGACGTCAGCGAACTGATAGTCGGCACCGAGGTGGAAATCCTTCACCGTTTGCGCAAGGAAAATCCGGGCAAAACATTCATCCCTGCTTCAGAAAAAGCAGTATGCCCCAATATGAAGCGTATTACCCTGGAGAAGATGTTGAATTCCCTGGAAACGATGAGCCCGCAGATTAAGGTACCGGAAAATATACGCGTGAAAGCCAAAGCCGCCGTAGATCGAATGCTGGCGATTGTGTAGCGAAATGGTAAATCCCGAATACATTGTGATATTTATCACCTGCAACGACGCCGAGGAAGCCCAGAATATCGCCGAATTACTCCTCGAGCAAAGACTGGCGGCATGTATTAATATCGTACCTGAAGTCAGTTCCAGTTACTGGTGGGAGGGCAAACTAGAAGCGGCTGAGGAAAGCCTGCTTATTATTAAAACCGGCGCTAAAAAGCTGCCGGAAATAGTCCATTCGGTCAAGGCGGTACATACCAACACCATTCCGGAGATAATAGCTTTACCCATTATCGGCGGTAATCAGGACTATCTGGACTGGATAGATAACGAGGTAGCCGACCAGAGCGAGGGGGGATAACGTGCTGAGCAGAGAAGAGCTGGAAAGGTACGACCGGCAAATCATGCTGTACGGGTTCGGGGAAGAAGGTCAGGAGAAGCTGAAAAAAGCCAGGGTGTTTATCGCCGGTGCGGGCGGGCTGGGCTCACCGGTATCCATCTACCTCGCCATTGCCGGAGTCGGAAACATACGAATTATCGACCACGATACCGTAGAACTGAGCAACCTGAACCGCCAGATCCTGCACTGGCAGGAAAACATCCGGGAGAGAAAAACCGATTCGGCGGTGGAAAAACTGAGAAAGCTGAACCCTGATATCAAGGTAGAGGGCATCGCCGAGACGATTACCGAAAAAAACATACCCAGACTGGTGGCCGATGCCGATATTATTATCGACGCGATGGATAATCTAGAGACCCGTTACATACTTAACAGGGCGGCTATAGATAAGAACATACCTTTTGTTCATGGTGCTGTAAACGGCTTCGAGGGCAGGGCTATGACCGTTATCCCGGGGAAATCGGCCTGCCTCAACTGCGTTTACCATGGAGTAACCGTTCCCCGGGAGAAATTCCCGGTGATCGGCGTTACCCCGGCCGTAATCGGTTGTATCCAGGCGACCGAGGCAATCAAGTACATCACCGGTATGGGCAATTTGTTGACCAACAGGCTGATTAACTACGACGCTCTCAGCATGACGTTCACAGAATTCACGGTCAAGCGAGACCCTGACTGCGAGCATTGCGGAAAAATTAAGAACAGGTGACCTAAATGAGTATAGAACTTCAACTATCATCGGTGTTTGCCAGATATGCCGGTAATCAGACTACCCTTACGGTTAAGGGAAACACTGTTGGAGAATGTCTCGATGACCTCTTCAGTCAGTACCCGGATCTGAAGAAGATTTTTCTTGATAAAAACGGCAATCTGTTACGTGCCTTCGATATTTATATCAATGGAACCAGCGCCTACCCGAAAGAAATGACCAAACCGGTTAAGGACGGGGATAAACTGCACATCATACCGGTTATTTACGGGGGATAAAGGCAGTCCTAACTAGTCGAATTCGTCTTTGGAAAGTGAAACAAGTATCAACGCGGGTATCCCCAAGAAGAACAAGCCCAGCACCGCCGCTATAGAACCCGCTAGCGCCAGACCCCAGTACTTACGCTGCGTGGCGAAAATACCACTGACCATAATCAGCAAAGAGAATAAAAGCAAGATGATGGCCACCGCCAGAACAACGCCGGCGATAAATTCGGGGAAAACGGGTAGATAAATATCCAGAGTAACGGTCATCGCGAAGAAAACGAAAAAGGCGATAAAAGCCCCGGTTAGTCCGATAACACCGGTAATGATGTTCAGGATTCCGGCAGTCACGGGCCTAGAAGTCTTCTCCACAAGTACCTCCATTTTACGTTGACTCCAGATATATTCTGATGTCTTACTCCCGACTCAGTGAAACTCCTCCCTGGCCAGGCTAACGAAGATAACCGCCACTATTCCCGTCGGGAAGAATACCAGCATCGAGGCGATTGACCCGGCCAGAGCCAGGCCCCACAGTTTCCTCTGAAGAGCGTATATACCGCCGATAATCGCCACGATTGCCAGAACCAGGAGGATAATACCCCAGGTCATAGAGACAACCTGTAGTAAAACGAAAGGAAAATCATGGGGAACATCCATCGGGAAAGACTCTAAATAGATAAAAAACACCGAGAAGAGAATAAGCGTGACGCCGGTAAAAATGCCGATGACACCGGAAATTATCGATAATACCCCGGCTACTACCGGCGAACTCGAAGTCGTCATATCTTACTATTCCTTCCGAACATATTGAGCAAAATAGCATATACCCCCGAGAGTGTCAATGCGCTATCCGCCGTTTCTGCCCCTGAGCCACCTCTGCTTTTGCTCGAACCGGGTCTGCTCATCAGTGGTGCTGTAACTAGCCAAAAATTCTCTTTGAAAAGCGTCGAACGTATCGTCCACTATCGAGGAACGTATCTTCTGCATCAGGTTACTGATAAAACGCAGGTTATGCAGCGTTGCCAACCGCAGACCCAGAAGCTCGTTGCTGCGGAAGAGGTGACTGAGATAAGCAGCGGAGAAATTACGGCAGGCATAGCAATCGCAATCAGGGTCAAGTGGCGTTTCCGTCTGGTTAAAAGAAGCATTACGGATATTACATCTGCCCCGCCAGGTAAATAATGCCCCGTTACGCGCCACGCGGGTCGGCAGGGCACTATCAAATATGTCAACACCGCGGGCAACGCCGTTGACGATATCTTCCGGTGAGCCCACGCCCATGAGGTAACGTGGCTTGTTTTCCGGCAGTCGTGATGCAGTTTCCTCGACCAGGGAAAGGGTTACTTCCTTGGGCTCGCCGATACTCAAGCCACCGATGCCGTAACCCGGGAAGTCCAGTGAAACAAGGTGTTCCACCGATTCATGTCTTAACTCAGGATATATGCCTCCCTGGACGATGGCATAGAGTGCCTGGTCTTCCAGCTTGTGAGCCTGCTGACAGCGCCTTGCCCAGCGGTGGGTCCTGGTCAGGGATGCACGTATCTTTTCCCTGCTGTCATCATAAGCGGGACACTCGTCCAGGACCATGATAATATCCGCACCGAGGGATTCCTGATACCTGACGGCCAGCTCGGGCGTAAGGAAATGCTCGCTACCGTCGATATGAGAGCGGAACGTTACGCCTTCATCGTCGATGCGACGCAACGGTGCTAGGCTGAAAACCTGATAACCACCGCTGTCGGTAAGGATGGCCCCATCCCAGGCCATGAACGCGTGCAAGCCACCCAATTTCTCAACAATATCAATGCCCGGTCGGAGGTAGAGGTGATAGGTATTGGCCAGTACCATGCCAAAGCCCAGCTGCTTCACTTCGTCGGGGGTCAGTGTCTTTACCGTAGCCTGGCTGCCGACCGGCATGAAAGCGGGCGTGGGCACCGTGCCGTGCGAGGTATAAATCTCGCCGGCGCGGGCGTTGCCGCTCGTATTCAGTAAGCGAAAGTGTTCTGAAGGCAAACACTTACTCCCTATATCAGGCGGTTAGCGATGATACTGCGGTGTACCTCGGAGATGCCGACGTATATCTCGGTCATCTTGGCATCGCGGTAGAGTCTTTCCACCGGCAGGGTTTTCATCGTGCCGTAAGAGCCGTGGACCTGCATCGCCATACGGGTAACGTCAACAGCGACCTGAGAAGCAAACAGCTTGGCCATGGACGATTCGTACTGGATGCTGTTTCCCTGGTCGTGGAGGAATGCCGTCCGGTAAACGAGCCACCTTGCAGCTTCAATCCGCGATGCCATCTCCGCCAGCTGCTGCTGTATCGCCTGCATTTTAGCTATCGGGCGTCCGGCAGCCACCCGCTGGCGGGCATAATCGAGAGACAGGTCGAGGGCTGCCTGGGCGACCGCCACCCCCTGCATAGCCACGCTCATGCGTTCCACGCTGATAGCCTCGAGGAGGATTTCGAAGCCCTGCCCTTCCCGGCCAATCAGGTTCTCGGCAGGCACACGAACGTCATCAAGATAGACCACCGATGTTCCCAATCCCCGGATACCCATGGTATCGCAGGGCTCACGGAGAATAAATCCCGGTGTGGAGGCATCGAGGATAAAAGCGTTGAGACCCTCCTCATTTTCCCTGCGGGCGAAGAGGAGCACCACGTTAAGCGCCGGGGCCAGCGCCATGAACTGCTTCTGTCCGTTGATAATATAGTCAGTACCGCTGCGGCGCGCTACCGTCTTGATGAGACGGGGGTCAGAGCCGGTATCAGCTTCGGTGAAGCCGATACCCCCCAGCCATTCCCCCTGAGCCAGGGGCTTAAGGAGTCTCTGCTTCTGCTCCTCGGTGCCGAAGCGGTAGATACCTTCTTCGGGGACGGTATTTACCGCCATGATAGCCCCGACGGCGACCGATGCCTGACAGAGCTGCTCTAGGACGAGAACAAAGCTGGTATAGCCGGCGCCACTCCCGCCGTATTTTTCCGGATAAGGCAGTCCCTGGAAGCCCTTTTTACCAATTTCTTTAGCCAGATCACGGGGGAATTCAGCGGTGCGGTCGATTTCCGCCGCCCTCGGAGCGATTTCTTTTTCGGCAAAGTCCCCGGCCAGATTTTGCAGCATCTTCTGCTGTTCGGTAAGGTTAAAGTCCATAATCTATCTCCCTAAGAATTATACACAAAATGCCGAAATCGGGCTAGGAAGAAAGTACAGCGCGGGATAACTTGTGTTCGCCACACTCCAGGTATTAATATAGGGATAATGGAAGAAAGCCTGAGAAGACTGCTTGATCATCGAGATAAGCAGAGTATCATAGATGATAACCGCATCTCCTCCGCGGTCCTCGTTCCTATTTATCGCCAGGATGGTGAATACCACATTATTTTCATCCGGCGGACCGAGACGGTGAAAGCCCATAAGGGACAGATATCCTTCCCGGGGGGTATGTGCGAGAAAGAAGATAAATCAGCGATGGATACCGCTCTCCGGGAGAGCCAGGAGGAAATCGGTCTGTTGCCGGAGGACGTGGAAATCCTGGGTGAGCTCGACGACGAGATAACGACAACGTCGAACTACATCGTTTCGCCTTTCGTCGGCATTATCCCCTGGCCCTACTGTTTTAAAAAGAACGGGGACGAGGTTGATGAAATCCTGTACGTTCCACTGCCAGCACTATACGATAAAGATTGCCTCAGACCGGACACCGAGATACTGGACGGAGAGACGGTTAATTCCTTTGCCTATCACTACGGGGGAAATATAATCTGGGGCGCAACAGCCCGGATACTGTATAAATTTCTGGAAATCATCAGGCAGGCAGGCGCCGACTAAAGAAGAGCGCAGTCTTTGATAATAATGTTCTTGCCGTAGCCGTCATAGACGCCCTGAACCTTTACCTGCTGTCCTTCTGAAAGCCGGTTCATTTCCGATACATTTTCCTTGCCAAAGGAACAGCGAACGCTCCAGGGTCCTTCTTTCTCGCCTTTAAGAACAATATAACGGATATCAAGATGGTCCCGGATGAACACTTTCTCGACCATTCCGGAGACTTTAACTATCCGGTCCTTGAGCTTGGCATGGGTGGCGGCCTTATCGGTCTGGTAATAGTGACTCAGAGCATCGACGGTGGTATCCGCGCCGCTTTCCGTTATTTCAAGCTCCGGGGGTAATTCCGGTTCCGGTTTCTTCTCAGGTTCAGGTTCTTTTTCAGATTCTGGCTCCGGTTCCGGCTCCTTTTCAGGTTCGGGTTCAGGCTCGGGTGCTGACTCTGGCTCTTTCTCTGGTTCAGGCTCGGGTGCTGACTCTGGCTCTTTCTCTGGTTCAGGCTCAGGTGCTGGCTCTGGCTCTTTCTCTGGCTCGGGCTCAGGTGCAGGCTCTGGCTCTTTTTCTAGTTCAGGCTCAGGAGTTGGTTCGGGTTCTTTTTCAGGTTCGGGCTCGGGCGCAGGTGCAGGTGCTGGCTCTGGCTCTTTTTCCGGTTCGGGCTCGGGCGCTGTTTCAGGAGTGACTTCAGCAATATCACTCCCGGTAGAGCGCTCTTCCTGGAGTTGTTTATAGGTCTTGTCAATCTTCTTATAAGATCTGGAAAGGAGAGGATAACCACACCACTGGCATACCCAGTCTTCGGTTCTTTTGGTATCCCGACCGCAATTAGGACAAGATGGCATAGCAATACCTCTGCTATAGATTACACTCAGACCGCCAGAATGTCAACATCCATCAGGCAAGCGGTCGTAATACAGGTTAAAGCTAGGCGATGAGTAAGTGGAATCCTGATTGTAGATAATAAGTTAAGATTCTATTATTAACTTTGCTTGTATTCTATTGACATATTACTTGAAGATAGAGTATAATAGTAGTGATAATATCGCGGAGATATACCATGGCCGGAAAAAATTACTACGATATACTGGGAATAAAAAAAGACGCCAGCGAGAAGGAAGTCAAGCAGGCTTACCGCAGGCTGGCGCGCAAGTATCACCCTGACGTCAACCCTGGCGATAAGACGGCCGAGGCCAGGTTTAAAGAGATAAACGAAGCCTACGAGGTGCTCTCCGACAAGGATGACCGGAAGAAATACGACCGCTACGGCGATAAGTGGAAATACGCCGACCAATTCGAGCAGGCAGGACAGCAGCAAGGCCAGTACTGGGACTTTGCCCCGGGCGGGGGGAGTTCCAGCTTCAGCTTTAGCGGCGGCGACATGGGCGACCTGGGCAGTATCTTCGAAGGTCTTTTCGGCGGAGGTCGTACCGGGACGTTCCGTCGCCGGGTACAGCCGCGACGCGGTCAGGACCTGGAATCACCAGTCGAGGTAATGCTGGAAGAAGCCTATCACGGCACCAGCCGGACGATAAGCCTCCAGAGCGGTGAGTTATGCGATGCCTGTAAAGGCAGCGGCTATATTCAAAACCTGCCCTGCTCGGAGTGCCGCGGTACCGGAATATCGCCGAAAATCAAGCGACTGGAAGTAAAAATTCCGGCCGGAGTGCAGAACGGCTCGCGGGTGCGGATTGCGGGTAAAGGGCAGCCCGGCTACAGCGGTGGACCCAGCGGCAATCTTTACCTGAAGATATCGGTGAGACCCCACGAGACTTTCGAACGCCGGGGCGATAATCTGCACGTAAACGTGCCGGTGCCCTTATCAGTGGCGGTGCTGGGAGGAGAGGTGCAGGTACCTACCCCGAAGGGCAAACTGGCTCTGAAAATACCCACCGAGACCCAGAACGGAAAGGTCTTCCGACTGACGGGACAGGGTATGCCGCACCTGGGGAAATCCACGAAAGGTGACCTCCTGGCAAAGGTGAACGTTGTCTTACCGACGAAATTATCAGATGAAGAGAAGGAATTCTTCAAACGCCTTGGTGAAAAAGGCGGGTAATGGAGAAAAATAGAGGTGAATATGGCCAACGAAAGATACAATAGTGAGCCCCGCTACGTGATAAGCGTCGCGGCCAGGATGCTGGACATGCAGACCTACACCCTGCGTTACTACGAAAAGGTAGGCATCATCGAGCCGAGCCGCTCGCGCGGGAACGTGCGGTTATATTCGGACAGGGATATAGCCCTCCTCCAGAGAGTGAAAACCCTGGTGGAAGACATGGGCGTGAACCTGCCTGGGGTGGAGGTAATCCTGCGCATGATGCAGCGTATAGGCGAGATGCAGCAGCAACTGGAAGAGACAAAGGAAGAACTCAATAGATACAAGGGGGGTAAGCAGGAATGAGGCAGGAAAGATTTACCGAACAGGCACAGGAAGCAATTCAGGCTTCACAGCAGCTGGCGATGCAGTACCATCACAGCCAGTGGGATGTGGAGCATATTCTGCTGGCCCTGCTGATGCAAAAGCAGGGGCTGGTGGGTGAAATACTCAAAGAACTGAAAGTCGAGGTGGATGCCATCAGGAACAAGGTGGAGGAAACACTGTCGAATACACCCAAGGTGGCTTACCAGACGGGACAGATATACGCCACGCCGCGTATCGCCCAGATGATGAACCTGGCCGACGAGGAGGCGAACCGACTCAAGGATGAGTTTATCAGTACCGAACACCTGTTAATAGCCATGACAGGCAACCTGAAAGGCGAAGCCACCACTATTCTCCAGAGCTTCGGCATCACCCAGGAGAAGGTATACGAGGCCCTGCAAAAACTGCGGGGCGGTCACCGCGTCACCGATACACGCGCGGAAAGCAAGTACCGTTCTCTGGAGAAATACGGGCGCGACCTCACCGAGATGGCCGCGGCCGGTAAACTCGACCCGGTAATCGGGCGTGACGAGGAAATAAAGCGGGTCATGCAGATACTCACCCGACGCACCAAGAACAACCCGGTAGTCGTCGGCGAGGCGGGGGTCGGTAAGACGGCCATCGCCGAAGGCCTCGCCCAGAAAATTGCCGCCGATGACGTGCCCGATTCCCTCAAAGGTCGCAAGGTTATCGCCCTGGACATGGGCGCCCTGGTAGCCGGCAGCAAGTTCCGCGGCGAGTTCGAGGAACGATTGAAAGCGGTGATGGACGAGGTACGCGAGTCCGCGGGCGAGGTGATACTGTTTATCGACGAGATTCATACCGTCGTAGGAGCCGGCGCCGCCGAGGGTTCCATCGACGCCAGCAACATGCTGAAACCGGCACTGGCTCACGGGGAGCTCCAGTGCGTGGGCGCGACTACCCTCGATGAATACCGCAAGTACATCGAGAAAGACAAAGCCCTGGAGAGGCGTTTCCAGCCGGTGTTCATCGATGAGCCCAGTGTAGAATCGACCATCGAAATACTACAGGGCTTAAGACCGAGGTACGAAGCGCACCACAAGATAAAAATAACCGACGAGGCGCTCGAAGCCGCCGCCAAGCTCAGTCAGCGCTATATCTCCGACCGTCACCTCCCGGACAAAGCCATCGACCTTATCGATGAAGCCGCCAGCAAGTCGCGCATCGATACGGAAAGCGCGCCGCCGGAGGTAAAGAAACTGGAGAAGAAGCTGCACGAGCTTACCAACGAGGAAGAAGCGGCATCACAGCGCCAGGAATACCAGCAGGCTGCGGAGCTAAGGGCGGAAAGGCTCAAGCTGGAACAGGAATATACCAAGGCGAAGAGCGAATGGCTCCAGCAGGAGAAAATCGAGGAAGAGGTCACCGGCGAGCATATCGCCAAGCTGATTTCCAGCTGGACCGGCATTCCGGTATCACAGATGCTGGAAGGAGAAGCCGAGAAGCTATTGCACATGGAAGAACGTATCCATGAGCGCCTGATAGACCAGGAAGAGGCGGTGGGAGCCATCTCCGAGGCCATCAGGAGAAGTCGCGCCGGTCTCAAAGACCCCAAGCGACCCATCGGCAGCTTCATGTTCCTCGGGCCGACGGGCGTGGGTAAAACGGAGCTTGTCCGCACGCTGGCCTGGTTCCTCTTCGACGACGAGAACGCCATGGTACGCCTCGATATGTCCGAGTACCAGGAAAAGCACACCGTATCACGACTCATCGGCGCGCCGCCGGGATATGTCGGCTATGACGAAGGCGGGCAGCTGACCGAGGCCGTGAGGCGGCGTCCCTTCCGCGTCATCCTCCTGGATGAAATAGAGAAAGCGCATCCGGAAGTATTCAACACCCTGCTCCAGATACTGGACGACGGACGCCTGACCGACGGTCACGGGAGGACGGTGGACTTTAAGAATACGGTAATCATCATGACGAGCAACGCCGGAGTGGAGCTCATCAAGAAAGAGGGGCAGATAGGTTTCACCTCGCAGAAAGACGAGGCGAAAGCCCAGAAGAAGAGCTACGAAGCAATGAAGTCCAAGGTGATGACCGAGGTGCAAAAGTTGTTCCGGCCCGAGTTCCTGAACCGGCTGGATGAGATAATCGTCTTCCACGAACTCTCCGAGGAGCAGCTCCGGAATATCGTCGACCTCATGGCTAAAGAACTAGAAGAGCGGCTCTCGGAACACAAGCTGGGTATAGAACTGACCGATAAGGCCAAGTCCTGGCTGGCCAAGGAGGGGTACGACCCCGTGTACGGGGCGCGTCCGCTACGACGGGTTATCGAGCGGTACGTGGAAAACCCGCTTTCCAGCAAGCTGCTCCGCAACGAGCTGAAGGAAGGCGATATTATAAAAGTCGACCTGGGTAAGGACGGATTGACATTTACCACCAGAGCCAAGACGAAGGAAAAGGCGAAAGCTGAAGCCACTGCTTAACGGGTAGAAATAACCGTTTTTATCCCTGTATATACATCCGGTTAAGTACGAGAGGGGGCTAAGCCCCCTCTTTTCTTTTTACCGAAGAGTAGCACTCGCTATGAAATGAGAGTATAATAGGGTCACATTATGGTAAAGGAAGCAGCAGAAATAGAGTCTATCGACGAAAGCGAAGAGTTGGAAATCCGGGAGAGGACAGGCAAGAAATCAGCGAAGTGGGCATATATCCTCGGAATTTTCGGCATTATCGCTACCATTCTCATGGCAGTCGCCGTGGTCATCTGGAACGAAGAAATCCGTGAACTCCAGCAATTCGGCTACGTAGGTGCTTTTATAATCAGCGTTCTTGGCGGCGCCACTATCATCATCCCCGTTCCGGCACTGGCGGTTGTTTTTACGCTGGGGGGCGTCATGGATCACGTGTGGCTGGTGGGAATCTCGGCTGCCCTCGGCGAACTGGTGGGAGCCCTCACGATATATATGACGGGGCACGGGGCCGGACGGGCAATAGCCAACAGTAAGCACGGCCGGGTCCAGAGAGCCTATGAAAAACTGCTGGGCATGATGGAAAGGAAAGGACCCATTATACTATTTATCGTCGCTTCCGTAATCAACCCATTCTTTTATCCAGCAGCCCTGGCGGCGGGCGCATTGCGGTTCGGAATCTGGAAATATACCGTCATCGTGTTTGCGGGAAAAATTATTAAGTGCATGACGGTTGTTTACGCCGGTTACTACGGACTGAAAGGAATATTCAGAGCTATAGGTGTAGACGTTTAGGATGATATCAGAGACATCCCATATATAAAGAGAAGGGGCTTAACTACTCCTCAAGCTTTCTACTTGAAGACCGGTTAAGCCCCTTCATCCATCGGGAAATTTCCAAGCCGGGGAACAACCTGAAAACTTATCCTTTTAATATTCTGGGATTACTATACCACCTTTAAGATAAACAAGTCATAAACAACACCGCGACGAATATAAAAATCCCGTATATATTGCATTGACGGCGTGTGGAATAACCTTGCGAGATAGCCCTTTTGTATGCTAAATTTAAAAGGCATTCACGGGGCCGTAGTTCACTTGGGAGAACGTTTGACTGGCAGTCAAAAGGTAGGGGGTTCGAATCCCCCCGGCTCCA
>Ga0209427_10000672_pt1 | contig 37254 bp, 35 predicted proteins | sample DeeMarSWOR136_30_FD_187465 | JGI IMG/M metagenome (GOLD analysis project Ga0209427, IMG submission 187465) | Marine sediment microbial communities from White Oak River estuary, North Carolina - WOR-1-36_30 (SPAdes) (version 2) | ecosystem: Environmental > Aquatic > Marine > Intertidal zone >...
TCTTTACCTGATTTTCCCCCAGTGGTTGCTGAGGTAATACCCTCGGTGGTTTCCATAACCACAGAATTTGTTGCCTCTGATTTCTTTGGTCGCCAGTATACGGAATATGTTAGGGGGTCAGGGATACTTATCGATGGTGAGGGTCATATTGTTACCAACAACCATGTAGTTGAAGATGCCCAGAGCATCTACTTGGAGTTAGTAGATGGCAGAAGTTTCTCCGCGGATATAGTAGGCACTGACCCCTTATCTGATCTTGCTGTGATAAAGATAGATGCCACAGATTTACCTTATGCCAATTGGGGCGACTCAAACTCGTTATCTCTTGGCGAGTGGGCGCTAGCTATCGGCAACGCTCTGGGAGAAGGAATAATAGTAACTCAGGGCATAGTCAGCCGCTTAAATGCCTCTGTAGCTGTTGGGGGGAATACCCTTTACGGCTTGATTCAAACCACAGCAGCTATCAATCCCGGCAACAGTGGCGGCCCACTGGTGAATATGTCTGGCGAGGTGATAGGCATTACAAGCGTTAAGATAGTTGCGTCTGAAGTGGAAGGCATGGGTTTTGCCATAAGCAGTAACGAGGCTAAGCCTGTCATTGAGGATCTAATTCGTCATGGTCGCGTAACCTATCCCTGGCTAGGAGTGGCAGTAAGGACTGTGAACTCCTTAATAGCTGCAGCAAGAGACCTCTCTGTAGACAGAGGAGCACTTATTGAAACGGTAGTGGCTGGCAGCCCGGCAGAGGCTGCGGGGTTGAGGGAGGGCGATGTCATCACGTACTTTAATGACCAGGAAATAAATAACATTGCCGACCTTGTCCAAGCTATTCGAACCAGCGGAATTGGCGAGGAAGTAGAAATAGTCTTTGTTAGAGGCGAGGATACTAGAACAACTTTAGCTCGACTAGTAGAGCGCCCGGATTCCTAGGATAAACTTTCTTAAAAGAAACCCCAGACACTAAATACGAAATATTAAACAATACAGAAATTTAAAAATTAAAAGTCAAAAATCAAAATGACAACTCAAAATGTAAAAAATTTGACCTTTGATCTGTCATTTTACACTTTCATTTTTTACTTTTTGAAAGAATTTGTTTAGCATTTAGAAATCAGGATTTGCCTTCTTGATTGACAGAGAGACATCGCTATCCGAGATGCGATGTTTCTCACTGTAGGCCTCGGCAGGAGGCAAACCATCAATAAGCTCCTGAGATAAGGTCTCCTGTTTAATATAGCCGGTAAAAGTATTTATTACTTGTTTGATGAGTGGTTCCTTTGTTTGATAGTGGGTAACGATATGGTCTGTGATATCAAGTTTGGCATTGCGCCGCATATTCTGAAGATGACGCACAAGCTCTCTACTTACTCCCTCGGCAATCAACTCAGGGGTTAATTCAGTGCTTAGAGACACCCAATATCTGGCATCGTTGACCACGCTATAATCCGGCCTGTCCCGATAGAATTGGATTTCTCCTCGCCTTTCTGCTCCACTCAATACAACGAGCTGCTTAACATTTATCTCTTCCATTATCCCAGTAGCTAAGTTAGCTAAAGCTTTTTCCTCCTCTTTGGTCTCTACCCCGACTACAGCTTTACCCAGTGGCTGACGCACTTTAATCCCCACCTGAGCTCGTGCTGCTCTGCCCAAGCTGGATATTTTCATGGCTAGCTCAACATCCCTATTCAGCTTGTCGTTGATTTTGGCTTCATCTGCTATGGGAAAATCGGTTAGATGAACGCTTTCTCTAGCATCAAGATTAACAGAGCGGAACAAATTCTGGTAAAGTTCTTCAGCAATAAATGGTACAAAGGGAGCCAGCAACTGAGTTAAAGTCTCCAGGCATTGATATAGCGTGGTATATGCGGCTAATTTATCAGCATCGTTCTCGCTTTTCCAGAACCTCCGACGGTTTCTTCTCACATACCAGTTAGAAAGCTTATCTACAAATTCTTCAATCCTACGTGTCGCAGCAGTGGGATTATAGCTATCCATCGATTTGAAAACCTCGTTTACAAGCCGATTAAGCTCGGAAATAATCCAGTTATCAAGCTGCGTGAGAGCTTTGGGTTGCTCGCTATCAGCCGTCAAAGGCTGGGGAGCAAAGCGGTCGATATTAGCATAAAGAGTGAAAAAGGAATATGTATTCCATAAAGTAAGGAGAAATTTACGTATAGACTCTTCAAGCATCTTGGTAGAGAAACGATGGTTGTCTTCTCCTGGAGTAGAAACCAGCATATACCATCTTAGAGCATCGGCACCATGATTATTGATCACAGCCCAGGGATTGACTACATTGCCCTTGGACTTGCTCATTTTCTCCCCTTGAGCATCGACAACATGTCCTAGGCAGATGACATTGTTGAAGCAAGTACTATTAAAAAGTAGAATAGATATGGCGTGCAAACTGTAAAACCAGCCTCTGGTCTGGTCCACAGCCTCGCAAATAAAATCAGCGGGAAAATTTTGTTTAAACCTATCTTCGTTCTCGAAGGGGTAATGCCACTGCGCTACAGGCATAGCTCCGGAGTCAAACCAGCAATCAATTACTTCGGGAACGCGTTGCATCCTGCCCCCACATTTAGAACAGGCGAAGGTAATTTCATCCATATAAGGGCGGTGTAAATCCAGGGGCATGGTTAAGCCACCGAGATTTGACTGCGCCCTTAATTCGTCCACACTGCCAACGCATTCATAATTGTCACAGGAAGAACAGTGCCAAATATTGAGCGGAGTCCCCCAATACCTCTCCCGGGAAAAAGCCCAATCAACGTTATTCTCTAGCCAATCGCCAAAACGACCATGCTTAATATAGTCAGGGTACCAGTTTATTTTGGTATTGCCCGAGATAAGTTCTTCTTTTACTGCTGTGGTCCTGATGTACCAGGTCTGCTTGGCATAATAGAGAAGAGGTGACTCACACCGCCAGCAAAAAGGGTAGGTATGGGTAATTGTCTCGCTGCGATAGAGCAAGGCACGCGATTTGAGGTCATCCAGGACAAAAGGGTCAGCATCTTTAACAAACCTGCCAGCAAAGGGGTAGTCGCCACATACTCTGCCCTCTAAATCTACAGGTTGAACGAAATCAAGCCCACTGCTCATCCCAATATCAAAGTCAACATCTCCAAAGGCAGGAGCAATATGAACTACACCCGTGCCTTCATCCAAGGAGACCAAATCAGCACCGATGACAGGATAAGTTAAATTATCTCTTATCTCCTCCACACGCAGTGTTGGCAGGTTTAGACGAGGCACAGCAAAAGCGTGAGGATTAAACAAGGGCTCATATTCAAGGTGCAAAAGGTCCTCGCCTAAAACAATTGCGGACTCGGTGTATCCCTCCAACCCGACCTTATTTACCAGCATTGTGGCTAGAATTAGATAATCCTGGTCACCTTCCATCACGCTATACTCAGCATGAGGAGCAACCGCCAGAGCTGTATTGCCGGGTAGCGTCCACGGTGTCGTTGTCCAGGTCAGGAAAAATGCCGGCTTGCCTAATACGCGGGAAGGGGAGAGAAAAGAGTGGAGCTTTGCGCTTCCTTCAAGTGAACTAGGCGCGATTCTAAACTTTATGTAAACTGATGGGTCATCCGTCTCCTTATAACCTAAAGCTACCTCGTGAGAACTGAGAGATGTGCCGCATCTAGGGCAATGCGGTGTTACTTTATAACCCTGATAAACCAAGCCCTTATTCCACAGTTCTTTTATTATCCACCAGCAGGATTCTATATAGTTATTGTCTAAGGTTATATAAGGATGTTTCATGTCCAACCAGCAGCCAAGGCGTTCGGTCATGTCTTCCCATTCCTTAATATATTTAAAAGCACTTTGGCGACAATGGTTATTGAATCTGGCTACTCCATATTCCTCAATTTGAGCCTTACTGGTAAGGTGAAGAGAACCTTCCACCTCCAACTCGACAGGTAGGCCGTGGGTATCCCACCCTGCCTTTCGGGGCACATGATAACCCTTCATCGTCTTATACCGGCAAACAGCATCCTTATATAAGCGAGAAAGAACGTGGTGCACTCCCGGGCTGCCATTAGTCGTGGGTGGACCTTCATAAAAGGCATAATGTGGCCCTCCGTCTCTCATATCTATGCTTTTACCAAAAATGTCCTGCTCTTTCCAGAAGCAAAGGACATTTTTTTCGAGTTGCAGAAAGTTGACCTTGGTATTTACTTTCTGAAACATGGCTAACCCTGTCTCAATAAAACAACCACTTTTCTATTCTCGCCCTCACCTATGCTATGAGTAGTTATGTCGGGATTGTCAGCTAAGGTTAAATGAACAATGCGTCGTTCATCGGCTGGCATCGGTTCCATAGTGATAGCATGGCGTTTTGTTTTCACCTGCTCGGCTAGATATAAAGCTAATCTTTGTAAGGATTCACGACGGCGATTTTTATATCCGGCAACGTCAATTCTTAACGGCAGCCAAGTATTTAACCGTCTAGCTACTATAAGTTTGGTAATATGTTCCAGGGAAGACAGAGTTTGACCTCGCCGACCAATCAGGATACCCAAATCGTCACCCTGGACATTAAAAGCTAGTGGTATATCAGCGGACAGCACTTCAACCTTACCCGTTACGCACAGTAATCTAAGCAACGTGTTCAGAACCTCTGTGACCACCTGGGTCATATCATTTTCGGCCGTTTCAGGGCGAGCTCTTTCCAGCGGGATCACCCTGATTAAAGCCTCCTTGCTTCCTACTCCCAGAATTCCCGACGTCCCTCTTCTGACAACCTCCACCTCAAATTGGTTCCGGCTCAGCCCTAGCTGCGCCTCCGCCTGTTCTATGGCTTGTTCTACCGTCGCAGCTGCTATCTCAATCTCTTCCATAGCTCGATCTCTCTTCGGCAATTTGCCGCCTTCTTTCTACAGTGCTGGTTCATTTTCCCTTCACCTAGTGCTGGCTAAATGGAGAGCGGAATTTAAGATAACCCCAACCACCAGTGACGAAATACTGAGTTATAATGCCAATGATATTAGAAACTGCCCAGTAAAGAGCTAAGCCACTGGGAAACATCAATGTAAAGAAGCCAAACATGAGGGGCATCATCAGTGTCATCATCCTCTGCGTGGACGCTTGCCTGGGGTCAACGGATGGCGCCGCGGTCATCTTCTGTTGTATCCACATTGTGCCCCCGACTATGATGGCCAAAAGCAGGCCAAGACCGCCAGCTTCCAAAGCGGTTTGCCCCAAATCAAGTCCCAAGAATTGACTGCTCAACGGAATCGCTTGACTCACTATCTCCCAAGAGTAAAGGCGCTGAGCTAGATTAAGTAAGTTCTCGGGCGTGGTAGCCAGAGCGCTCATAATGGATTGGTAGAGAGCAATCCAGATAGGAAACTGAATTAGCATGGGCCATAAGCAGCCCAGAGGGTTTATCCCTGCTTCCTTATAGAGCTTCATCATTTCTTGCTGGAGTTTTGGCTTATTTTTACCATACTTTTTCTGCAACTCTTGAATCTTCGGCTGCATATCCTGCATAGCTTTACTGGACTTGAGCTGTCGCTTGGTAAGGGGCCAGGAGACTAAACGAACGATAATGGTAAGAGAAATGATTGCCAATCCAAAGCTACCACCTAGAAGATTGGTCAAGGCAACCAGTACATTAAGTATCGGGTTAGCTATAATTAAATTCCAAACCTCTCCAAAACTCATTGAGCGACCTTCATTCTTCCTTCTTAGTCAAGTCAAGCTTCCAGCTAATTTCCCCTTCATTAATATCCACAGCATATGTCCAGTTATCCTCGCCTCGGATATAAACTAGACCCTCCTGAGCACAAAAGGAACTTCTAACAGCAGCACCAATTGAGATAATCTTCAACGGCACTGCGTCATTCCCAAGTTCGGCACCCAGGTTAAAAACATATACCGTGCCTGATTCATTGACTACTATCAGCAAATTGTCCGTCAAGACAGGTGATGAAACTATGGGAGAAGGTTTACCGTTCTGATCCTCGGTCAGATACGACCATCTTTCTCTCCCTGTGTCTGCCTCAATAGCGTACAATTTGCCGTCAAGGCAGCCAGCATAGACTATGCCTTTATCAACTACAGGAGACGCCCAGAACCAATTATCGGCTGGTTTCTCAGGAAATCGCCACTCTAATACGTCGCTACCCATTTTTATGGCGTAAAGATGACGGTCAAACGAACCCAAAAATATAGTATCTTCGTAAACCACTGGCGAAGAAGCAAAACCTGCCTCTGATTCAAAAGACCAGTCCAATAACCCGCCTGTTTCTAAAGACAAAGCATAGATATGACCATCGAAAGTGCTTACGTAGAGAGTATCATCCCCAACAGTGGGGCTTGTCCAAAGCTTATCAGCTAAAGGCTCAGTATCCCACTTGGGGTCACCGTAGGTTGTGTCCAGCGCATAAACCATGCCATCTGAACTGCTAATATAGATAGTTTCATTAGTTGCAACTAGATTACCCACAATAGCTCCTATTGACCCTATTCTGGGGTAAACCCATCTCTCGACACCACGGTCTATAGTTAGGGCATGTATCTGACCACTATAAGTGCCAATGTAAACTAAATCCCCACTTATAATTGGCGTGGTATATATAGCAGCGGAAACAGTCGATGGGCTGCATGCCAAGCCGCTGGTGAGTGCGGTAGCGGGAGCGATGGAATAAGACCATTCCAGATTTTCAGTTGATGAATTTATCGCCACCACCCTGCCATCCCTAGTGCCCACATAAACGGTGCCGTCGTGAACGGCAGTTCCCGACCAACCACCCGCCGACTGAGTTCCCCATGGAGCACAAGAAACCAGTGTTAATGGCAAAAGAGCAATGATAATGAGGAACAATATCTTTGGTTGCTTCATTCTATAACTTAAGGTACTGGATCATAGCCACCTTTAGCGAAGGGATTGCATCGAGCTATCCTCTTGGTTGCCAGCCAGCTACCTGGTATAAACCCGTGTCTTTTAATTGCCTCAAAAGCATACTGCGAGCATGTGGGTTGGAAACGACAAACAGAAGGGAGCATCTTCGACACTGTATTCTGGTATAATTTAATTAACCCTAGAGCTAATTGAGTCATTCATTGCCCTCCAACAACTGTGCCCGTGCTAAAAGCTTGAATACTGTCCCCTCTAGCTGGTGATAGTCAACATTGACTGCTGCAGGTCGAGCAATGAAGACGATATCCCATCCCGCCTTTAGCGATTGCAGCCTCATTATTTCTCTGAGCAACCTCTTCAAGTGATTACGCTGTACAGCCTTACCCACTTTTTTAGTCACAGAAAACCCATACCGGCTTAGACTTAACCCATTGGGCATCGCCTTCATCACTACCAAACTGTTTGCCCATACTTTGCCACGCTGATAAACTAGTGTATACTGTGCTCTGTTAGTTAAACAACGAGGTTCCTTCACAGGACAGAGTTAAACTGGAGTTAGCCTATACCTCCCCTTAAGACGTCTTGCCTTAAGCACTTTTCTTCCCCCCCGACTGGCCATTCGAGCGCGGAAACCCAGGCTGCGCTTCCGGGGAATTTTCTTCGGTTGATAAGTTCGCTTTGGCATCCTTTAAACCGTCGACCGGGATAGGCCTACGCCTCCCGTTTTCCAAATATGAGTTGGTGCATAAGGTAACATAGCGAGATAACGAGCTCTCTTTACAGCGTGTGCTAAGTCTCTTTGATGTTTAGCACACGCTCTGCTCCTCCGTCGTGATACAATCTTGCCCTGGCTAGAAATATAACGAGATAACATCGAAACATCCTTATAGTCGATTTTCATGCTCCCCTTGCAAAAGGGACAGACCGCCGGCTTACTCATTAAGCCCCTCGTTCCTCTTGCTCTTCCTGTATTAACCAAATCCTTTTCTCCTTTATCTAGATTTTAGTCAAAGGGCAGGTCTTCAGGCTCAAGCTCCCCTTCCTCGGGAAGAGAAACAGGAGCAACTCTGTCGAGGAAAATTACTCGGTTTGCTGATACTTCAAGGCTAGTACGCATCTGCCCATCCTGCCCCTCCCAACTGCGGGAACGTAACCTTCCTTCCACAAAAACTCGCTTTCCTTTGGATAAGAATTGATTACAACTTTCAGCCTGCTTACCCCACACACTAACCCTGAACCATTCTGTTTCTTCTCTTCGCTCTCCGTCAGAGCCAACATAACGATAGTTGGTAGCCATGCGAAAAGAGGTAACTGCCTTTCCATTGGGCGTGTACCTCATTTCCGGGTCACTACCTACGTTGCCAATTAGCATTATTTTATTCAAGCTTGCCATATCAATCACTCGCCTTTATCACAAGATATCGTAAAATATCCTCAGAAGCACTGATTTCGGTTTCCAGTTCCTTAATTGATTGTGGCGTTAACTGAAAGCGAGCTAGAACATATTCAGCTTCCATAAATTTTCTTATAGGGTAAGCCAGCTTTCTTCTTCCCCATTTTTTTGTCTCTTCCACTGCCCCACCACGGCTATTAATGGACTGAGACACTCTATCGATAATTTCAGATACTCCCTCTTCATCAAGCTCGGGGTTAATTATTGCTACAAGTTCATAGTCACGCATGCCTAGATTTTATACCACAGGGCATAAAATGGCAACCAGGCCTATGTTTTTGCCGCCTTCAATATCCGCCAGCTAGAATGTTAAACAAAGCCAGTGTTATAATTCCAGCGGTGAAAGTATCTGAACTGGGGGAATTTGGACTAATTAACCTCATACGCGGCAGCATCGCCAGATATGAAAATTCTAGGCAGGCTCCGTGGCAAAAAGTCTTAGTGGGCATTGGCGATGATGCTGCTGCCTGGCAAAGTGACAATCACATCCAGTTAGCTACCACAGATACTCTAGTCCAGGATATACACTTCGATCTGGACGTCATTCACTGGGAAGAACTGGGATGGAAAGCACTGGCAGTAAATTTAAGTGATATAGCTGCCATGGGTGGGGTTCCTAAGTACGCTTTGCTTTCTCTGGCACTACCTGGTGAAATGGAGGTGGAAGATATCGCCAAATTTGCCGACGCCATGGTACACCTTGCTAGAGAATTTGGAGTAGCTGTGATTGGAGGAAATATAGCTACCGCTCCCAATGTAGTTATCACCGTAACAGTCATAGGTTGCTCCAGTGGTGAAGCAATGCTTAAGAGGTCGACAGCTTCTTCTGGTGAGCAAATAGCTGTCACAGGGTACCTGGGGCTGTCGGCAGCTGGTTTAGAAATGCTCAAAGGAAAAACCATTTCAGATCCCGAAAAGACCAAGATCTTAAGACAAGCTCACTTTAAGCCTGTACCAAAAATAAGAGAAGGGCAAATCTTAGTTGAACAAGGAGTTAGAACCGCTATAGACATAAGCGATGGACTTGTTGCTGACCTTGACCATATATGTGAATTGAGCAAAGTCAACGCCAGGGTAAGGATAGAACAAGTACCCGTGCACCCTTTAGTTACAGCAAACTTCCTTAACTATCAGGAGCTGGCTTTATGTGGTGGCGAGGATTACGAGCTTCTGTTTACCGCTGACGAAGCCACTGTTGTCCGGGCTAAGCAAGCCCTAAACTGCCCGGTGACTGTAATCGGTGATATAACAGAAGAAGAGTTACCAACACGAGTGGCTGTAATAGACAGCAAGGGAAATGTCATCCCATACAAAAGAGGGGGCTGGGAACATTTCAAGAATGGAGTCCCTGAAATTAAATTCGCATAGCCCTGAACAAACTCAGCTGCTAGGAAGCTATCTGGGGGAACTAGCTCAAAAAGCTGATGTTTTCCTTCTTGTAGGTGAGTTGGGAACAGGCAAGACTTGTCTTGTCCAGGGCATTGCTCATGGATTGGAGATAAAGGAATATGCTTCCAGCCCCACTTTTGTCATCATGAGAGAATATCATGGTAGACTTCCCCTATACCATATTGATTTCTATCGCCTGAATCGCGTCGAGGAAATTGCTGACTTGGGGCTGGAGGAGCTTTTTTACGGTGACGGAGTCTGTGTGGTTGAATGGGCAGAGAAGGGGTTACAGATAGTACCCCGATACAATTTACTTATCGCCCTGCACTATATTCCTGCCTGCCAGACAGGGAGGTCTATTTATCTGAAACCTCAAGGCAAGCGCTACTGCGAACTAATAGAACAACTAAAACAAGAGAAAGAATTGTGGCTCTGAATAGCAAATGCTAAGCGACACAGAAGTTCAATATCAAAGGTTAGAAATCAAAATAACAACGCAAAATGCAAAGATTTTTAACTTTTACTTCGTCATTTTGCATTTAGGTTTCTGATATGGAATTAGCTATAGATACTTCGTCCAGTACCGTCAGCGTTGCTTTATCTAATCAAGGCAGGACAGTGGCTTCGCTAACCTGGCAAACAATACAAAACCATACGGTAGAACTGTTACCGAATTTGGTGTGCTTGTTACAACAAGCAAAGGTGGAGCTAAACTCTATAGAAGCAATTGTTGTAGCTAAAGGGCCGGGAAGCTTTAATGGCCTCCGAGTAGGCATAAGCACTGCCAAAGGACTAGCCTGTGCCCTAAATATTCCTTTGCTCGGTATAAACACGTTAGAAGCTGAAGCCTATCCTTTTGCCTTTACTGGCTTGCTACTGCGACCTATTCATAAGGCTGGTCGCGAGGAGATAGCCACTGCTCTTTACCAGCAAAAAGACAGCGAATGGCAGTGTCTGGAGGCAGAAAATATAACCACGGTTAAAACTTTGTGCCATCGAATTAAGCAAAAAACGCTTTTTTGTGGTGAAATCCCCGCTGAGATAGTAAGCGAAATACAGCAAAACTTGGGCGGGCGAGCTATAATTTCCCAAAGTAATTACCCATCTCGAGCTAGCTCTTTGGCTGTATTAGGTTGGCGGAAATGGAGGAGTGGTGAACGAGATGACCCGGTCACCCTGCAGCCATTATATCTTCGTCCTCCTCATATAACCAAGCCCAAGGATAAGATACCCCTACTGTCACCCCGAGTGGAGCAAAAGAATTCAGAAAATGGGAATTCCTAAAGTAGATGCCGAGCGCACAGCGAAACTTTGTTTTGCCTGTAGCCAGGGGAACCCTATAGGACTAAAGTTGAAACCTATTCACGCTGGAGAAAAAGTCACTGCTGAGTTCACCGCCGGAAAGTTTCATCAAGGCTGGGATGATGTGATCCACGGTGGTATTCTTTATACCCTACTCGATGAAGTAACTGCTTATGCCATGCTTTGTCATGGGATTGAGTTTGGCGTTACTGCCAAGAGCGAGATAAGATTTAAACAGGTAGCACCTATCAATGAGCCAATCCAGGCTTCTGCCTGGGTCACTAAACTGACAAAACGGTTAGTAGAAACGAAGGGAATGTTGGTCCTTAAGGATAATACGGTCATAGCCGAGGGCGATTTCTTATTCTACGTCTGGAAACAGTCCAAAAAGACAATCCTGTGGGACATGGATGGAGTTATTGCTGATTCCCATTCCTTCCATTTTGCTGCCTGGCAAGAAACTTTAGCTAAAAGGGGGATAAAGTTCGACAGAGAATATTTTGCTACACTGTTTGGTACCAGAAATGACTTTATAATCCATAGTGTTATGGGAGGAGCACTATCAGAAGAAGAGGTCAGAGTCATGGTACAGGAAAAGGAGGAGAATTTTCGACGGAAGGCAACAGGAAACCTCAAGCCTTTTCCCGGAGCATTAAGGCTATTGAATGCCATAAAGAAGGGGAATTTCAAACTAGGCTTGGTTTCTTCAGCGCCCAAGGAAAACATCGACTTAGTCCTCAGTGAGCTTAATTTAGAAAAAACTTTTAATTGTATTGTTTGCGGTCGAGAGGTATCTGAAAGCAAACCGAGTCCCCAAATATATCTTTTAGCCGCCAGGAAGCTGAAAGTGGCACCTAATGATTGTCTGGCAATTGAAGATTCGCCCCTGGGAGTCAAAGCAGCCAAAACCGCCGGAATGAAATGTCTAGCCATAAGTAACACACACCCCTGGCAAAAACTCGAGGAGGCTGATAAAGTAGTTGATTCCTTAGAAAGCGTGGATTTAATTACTCTGCTTACGAGGGTTTAGACGATTCTACAGAAATCATAAGGTTTCTGTGTATGTCCCGTAATTCAAAATAAAACTCTAGCGGAGTCCTCGAATGGGAAAGCAGGCGTAATACTTTTTAAGATTAGTTTGGGAAGGAGCCAAGATAGGGAAAAAGGAGATTAAAATCATGGAAAGAAGTTTAGTTCTTATCAAACCTGATGCCATACAACGTGGATTGGCCGGAGAAATAATCTCTCGTCTGGAAAAGAAGGGGCTGAAAATCGTAGCTTTGAAGATGTTGCATATGGATAACACTTTAGCCCAACGACACTACGCCGTTCACAAAGGGAAAGCTTTCTTTGACGATTTGGTAAATTTCATTACTTCCGGTCCGGCCATCGCCCTCATCTTTCAAGGCAAAAATGCTGTGCAAATAATACGACAAATGATGGGAGAAACTGATCCTGCTGAAGCTCACAGTGGCACTATTAGAGGCGACTTTGGCATTGATATTGGACATAACTTAGTGCACGGCTCTGATTCACTGGACAATGCTTCAAAGGAAATTGATTTATTCTTCTCAGCCGAGGAGGTTTTCAACTATGACAGGGATTTGGATACATGGATCTATTGAATTCTAACTACCGGGATCGCCTTGTCCCATAATTTCTCTAATTGATAATAATCGCGCTCTAGTGGGGCAAATATATGAACAATGACTGAGCCAAAATCAGCAAGCATCCAGCCTGAGTCAGGAGTTCCTTCATTATGATTAGGCACAACTCCTTTACTCTTCAATATTTCACCGATATCCTGCCAGATAGCTTCAATATGCCGCTTCGTCTTTCCCGTGCAAATGACAAAGTAGTCCGCGAAAGAACATAACGCTCTAACATCCAGCATGGCAATATCCACTGCTTGCTTATCAGAAGCAAGTTCGGTTGCCAAGCGTGCTATTTCCTCTGCTTCCAGAAAGGCACAACCTCCTAATTAAATTATACCACTTATAACAACATCTGACCAAGGTTATCCTGTATGGGTTCAGTATAATCATGGTTGGTAATATTTTGAGGGCATAACGATATATGACACAGCCATTTCATAAAACAAAACCAAAAGCTCGGAAACTAGCTCGGAAGTTAAAATATGGGCAATTAGATACTAATGTTCCATACCATATAGTAATTGACTTGGGGGTTGATAGAGTTACCGAGCTTATAAAATCTGTTACTGGCGATAATGAAGATGCCTTCTAAGATGCCTGGGTTGCGATTATAAGCGACCATGTGGCGAGTGAAGGGGATATACTACAATTGGCTGATGACATTTTGCATAAGTATTCTAGTGAGCGGCAAACAAGGCTACGTAGAGGAATTAGTCCTCATACAGTAATACATGAAAGCCATCAAAGTTTTAATGACCTTACAATAGGCGATATGCTTGAAGCCCCCAACCCAAGAACTGATGAAGAAATAGACCGTGATATAGAAGCCAATGAACAATATGTGGCTACATCTACGGGCAAAAAAATCGTCATGGGTTTGTTCGACTTGATTGGGATACTGCCATGAAACTTAAATCTCTATTTCCCCACGATACATATAATGCAAGTATCCGTAAGCTTGTTCAGTTACCGCCCGCCGAACGTGATAAAAGACCTTGGTATAAATGGGAAGATGCTATTATCAGACAGCGTTATCCTTGGGGCAGCGCTAGGGCGTGTGTGATTGATTTATTCAGAAGTCTAAATGCAATCAATAAAAGATCAAAGTTTTTGAGCACGGGTGTTACCCAGTTAAACAACTATAAGCCCAACCCTAATTGGCTCAATATACCCGAACTGGCTGAAATATTAGGGTGTAGTTATGAAGTTGCCAGTAGGCTAGAAAAAACTGGCAAAATAAAATCAATAAGGATAGAGCGTTATCATCAAGGGCATGACGGAGTGTTTTTCACATCTGAAGCTATTGAAAAATATATTAAAGATAAAGAGTATATTAAACAGTATGGCGAAAAGATTTGGGAAGATAGTTTGGGGAAATTAGAACGTGGTGAGTGTGCAACTGCTGAATGGGGGGTAAATGTAAAACGCATTATGTCATCCTTACTACTGACAACGAAGTTATGAGGTTTTGTTCCAAGCGAAATAGTATCCCCCTAGCAACAATCAGAAAATATCACTATAACCCATTTGTTGAGGGGCTACCATCATGCCAACATTGCATAAGGAAGATATGCCAAAACAACCACGTTTATACTTAACCCCTGTATGCATATTTTGAGAACTGTGCATCCTGTATTAAAATTCTATTGCACTACGACTCAATCCGCAAATTCGTGGATAATATTTTTCAGATTGCAATATATCTGCTATAATTAAGGTGAAAATAAAAATGCACGCAAAATGGTGGCACAGCAGTATCTTTTACATACTACTTTTAGTAGTGATCGTGGCTTTGGTCATTATTCTCACACCCCGCGAAAGGCCTGAGGCAGTAAGCCTGCCTGATTTTATCGAAAGAGCCAAGCCACAGATCGATACTATTGCATACTGGCAAGAGGGGGAGAAGCTCATTGGCTTGAAGGATGGGGAAGTTATATGTTGGATGACATTTGCAGAAACTACTGATGACTTGAGTACACTTCTTAAAGAAGAAGGTATAAATGTCAATGCGGTTATGCTGAAGCCCGAGTTTGATGGGGGTGTACTGGAGCAAGGTGGTAAGCTTGCTGACGAACACAAAATAGATCTAGATGCATTCACACTAAAAACCACTACACAAATTGACACCATTCTGCAAGACGGCGATAACCTATTAGGCTTAAAAGAGAACGAAATTAAAATCAAAACAGCGTTTGGAGGTAGTACCTACGAGCTGCGCACTTACCTCGCAGAAGAAGGAGTAATACTGGGGGCACAAGGGATAAAAATAGACGTTAAATCTGCTGGTTTCGATTGGGGAACGATAGCACTCACAGTCATTCTCCCTATTGTGTTGCTTGGGGCATTGTTTTACTTTTTATTCTTTCGCGCTGCCCGGGGTGCTGGCACACAAGCTTTTAATTTTAGCAGAAGCCGTGCTCGATTAAGTCTTGAAAAGAGGCCCGGGGTGACTTTTGCCGACGTTGCCGGAGCCGATGAGGCTAAAGAAGAGGTTCAGGAAATAGTAGAATTTCTCAAGTCTCCCCAGAAATTCCAGACACTAGGAGGACGCATGCCTAGAGGAGTGCTCCTGGTAGGACCGCCAGGAACAGGTAAAACCCTACTAGCCAAAGCTATAGCGGGAGAAGCCAAGGTGCCATTTTATTCTATTAGTGGTAGCGAATTTGTGGAGATGTTTGTGGGTGTGGGTGCTGCCAGGGTCAGAGATTTATTTGAACAAGCCAAGCATAATGCGCCATGCCTTATATTTATTGATGAAATTGATGCCGTAGGCCGACACCGTGGAGCTGGCTTAGGTGGGGGACATGACGAAAGAGAGCAGACCCTGAATCAAATCCTCGCTGAGATGGATGGCTTTGATACCAACGCTAACATCATTGTCATGGCTGCTACCAATCGTCCCGACATTCTGGATCCGGCTTTGTTACGTCCCGGCCGCTTTGACCGCCACATAGTAATTGACCTGCCAGATATAAAGGGTCGCAAAGCTATTCTAGAGGTACATGCCAAGGACAAACCTCTGGCTAAAGAAGTTGACTTGGAGACTATAGCCAAGGGAACACCGGGATTCAGCGGCGCTGACTTAGCCAATCTAATCAATGAAGCAGCCATCCTCGCTGCCAGATACAATCGTAAAGACATCACGTTGAAGGAACTCGAGGAGGCTACCGACCGCACCATGGCCGGACCGGAAAGGAAAAGCCGTGTAATAAGTGTCAAGGAGAAGGAAATAACTGCTTACCACGAAAGTGGACACGCGTTGACTGCCAGGATGTTGCCCAATGCTGACTCTGTGCATAAGATTTCTATTGTTCCTCGGCGGATGATTGGTGGCTGGACACGATTGCTGCCATCCGAAGACCGTTATTTGTGGACTAAATCTCAGTTCGATGATGGATTGGCAGTACTACTAGGCGGACGCGTTGCCGAGGAAATCACCTGCAAGGACATTACCACCGGTGCACAAAACGACTTAGAGCAAGCGACCAAGCTAGCAAGGAAGATGGTCGTCGAGTATGGTATGAGCGAGAAACTAGGGCCGCGGACATTTGGGCAAAAGCAGGAACTCGTCTTTCTTGGGCGTGAGATTAGTGAGCAAAAGGATTATGGTGATAAGATAGCCGACCAAATTGATGGAGAGGTGTACGCGATTATCCAGCGGGCCTACAAAACAGCTAAAAAAATCTTGACCGCGAACAAAGAAAAATTAAAACAGCTGGCTGAAGAACTTATTATTCATGAGACTCTAGATGAACATGAGCTTAATAGAATATTTGAAGATCTGGCACCCCTGTCAGCCCCTAGCTAAGGCAGAAATGCAAGGGTGAGGCCAAGAGGTCGTTTAATGTGCGCGACCCGTAGCATCATTGGCAGCAAATCGTAATGACGTGGGTGGATTAACAAGTGTTCTCAGGGTAAGACTCATATCCGTTTATTTATCTCCCAGGGAACCGAGTCGGTTACTTTCCTTTGTAATAATATCTTCATCCAGCTTAACAAATAGTGGCTGAGGGGGGCGAAGCTTTTGCCCTGGAGGTGGAAACTGAATTTTCCAACCTGATTCCTTTACACTCCCGTCAAATCCGAGGAATGAATGCAGCTTTTCAGAACTGAAGGGCAGAAAGGGGTAAAAAATGGTTTTCAACGCTGCCAGTACAGAGAGGACGGTAAAGACGGATTTAGCCGTCCCGATTTTATCGGGACTACGCTCCGCTTTAATTGTTTTCCAGGGGGCTTGTTCATCAAGATAACGATTAGCTTTCTGGGCTAGAGACATAGCCTCTTTGACCGCGCCTTTAAACTCACAACGGTAAAGCAATTTATCCACACCATCAAAGACAACTTCAGCCTCGTGAAGTAAGCGCAGGCTGTATTGATCTAGTTCCCCCGGTGCAGGCACAACTCCATCGAAATGGCGCTGACTAAATGTAAGAACCCGATGAGCTAAATTGCCATAGGTAGCTACCAGTTCATTATTATTACGCCGAAGGAATTCTCGCCAGGAGAAATCGCTGTCCCCTGTCTCAGGCATATTCACCGCCAAGGTATATCTCAGAGCATCTGGTGCGTAGCGCTCTAAGTAATCATCAAGCCAGATCGCCCAACTACGGCTGGTAGAAAGCTTCCTGCCTTCAATAGTCAAAAATTCATTGGCTGGGACATTATAAGGAAGACTCAGACCACCATAACCCATCAATATCGCTGGCCAAATAAGAGTATGGAAAAAGATATTGTCCTTGCCTATGAAATAAAAACTCTTGGCGTCATCGCGCCAGAAAGCCTGCCAGGCGGTATCGTCTCCAAGTGATTTTGCCCATTCCTTGCTTGCCGATAAATAACCAATGACTGCCTCAAACCATACATAAATACGTTTGTGCTCACAGCCAGGTTGCGGTACAGTTACTCCCCAATCCAAATCACGAGTAATGGCCCTGTCTCTTAATCTTTCGTTCAGAAATTTCCACGTGCTGCTCAGTACATTACGCCGCCAGTGAGTTTGCTCTTTTATCCAGGCAGTCAACTTGTCCTGAAAAGTAGAAAGGCGTAAAAAGAAATGCTCTGAAGACTCAAAGCGCGGAGGAGTGGAGCACAGGTAGCAGCGAAGTTCCTTGAGTTCCACCGGACTCAAGGGCTTGCCACACGCATCACATTCATCGCCCCTCGCCTTAGTGAAGCCGCAGTAAGGGCAGGTACCTTCCACATAGCGGTCGGGAAGAAAACGCTGGCATTTAGGGCAATAAGCTTGCAGCATCTTGTCTTTGTGAATATAGCCGTTATCGAGCAAAGTGAGAAATATATCATGGGTAACTTGAGTGTGATTGGGAGTGCCAGTAGTAGTAAATAAATCGAAAGAGATACCCAATTTTTTCCAGCCCTCTAGGAATTGTTGATGGTATTTGGCTGCTATTTCTTGCGGCGTGGTAGATTCTTGCTCAGCACGAATTGTAATCGGTGCCCCGTGTTGGTCACTACCCGAAACCATCAGAACCTTATTGCCCTTAAGACGATGATAGCGGGCAAAAATATCGGCTGGTAGATAAGCACCAGTGATATGCCCTAAATGCAGAGGACCATTGGCGTAAGGCCAAGCAACACCGATGAAAATGCGCTCGCTCAAAGTTTCCCCTTACATGTTACCCTATTGTAAATCATTGAGTATCCTGTGGCATTACTAGGAGTCGGAACCCTGAAATGACGATTGCCAACGTTTATTCCTCGGAGAGAAAGGTGATTATTTGCTCTGCTTTCGTCGTTTTGTATGTAATATAACCACGGCTCAGGCAACAATCAACACAAAGACGTTGCTTTTCGTCTCCTTCCTCATCAATTAAAAGATAGCGCTCTCCATATTTAAGAGGTCGATGACAATCATCACATTCCACCTTTCCAATAGAAATACAACCACGGCGCATTTTAGCTCCTTTCCTGAAATTTCAACCAGGCTCGGGTCTTCCCTTCAATAACGAGACTAAACTCCCCTCTTGGTTCGGTAAAATGCTCTCTAGCCTGACTCACTCTACCTCGAAATATTTCCTCATGAACTTTAGTAAGTTCACGGCATACACATAGTCTTCTGTTTCCTAGCATCTCTTCAATCTCACCCAATACCTCTGTGAGGCGATGCCGTGTCTCAAAAGCCACTAGAGTTCTTCGCTCATCAGCTATTGAATTGAGCAGACGCTGCCTTTGTCCTGCACGGCGAGGTAAAAATCCAACGTAAACAAATTGGTCGGTCGGCAACCCGGAAACCACTAAAGCGGTAATCACTGCTGAAGCACCAGGAATAGGTACTACAGAGATTCCACGCTCAATAGCAGCAACGATAAGCTCGTAACCAGGATCGCTTAGCCCTGGCATACCAGCTTCCGAAACGAGAGCCAGGTCTTCTTTCTCGAGATAATCCAATAGATAATCAAGTTTAGCTCTTTTGCTATGCTCATGATAACTGGTCAAGGGAGTTTTTATGTCATAGGCAGTGAGTAAACGTCGCGTAGTGCGGGTATCTTCAGCAGCAATAAGCTTCACCTCCCGCAAAAGGCGTAGGGCACGCAAGGAAATATCCTCCAGATTCCCAATAGGAGTAGCAATGACATAAAGAGCAGACACGACTTGAAATTATACTTAATTGCCATAATTTTATCTACAGGTTTCTTTGTCCTTAGTGCACTTAATAAACCACTATCGTTCTAAGCCATTCGCTTTGTGTCATTCTAAGACCTTTTATTAGTGCTCAGGACGAGTAGGCAATGGGAAATCCCTTAAATATGTCTGATCTAGTTTAGATAGATTAGTGTACCAAGTTATGAAAGGACGCTATAATGGTCGCACTATAAATTTCGAGAGCAAAGTTCCGTGATATGGGCGCCTGGCAAGTATCCCAGTGTTATCAAAGAAAGCCAGGCAAAGACCTAAGTGATTCCATTACTATAGATCCCATAATCAAAACGATTGCCCCACCTGTTGCTATTTTTAACATCTCGCCTCAAATCTTCTATCGCTGGAAGTGAAGATATGATCCTGATCACCTAGAAAGCCTGGAGAACAGTTCTTGCCGTCCTGAGAAAGTTGGCCAGCCCACCTGCTCCACAGAACTTGTTGTTGCTGTCCAAAAGGTGAGGAAGGAATACCCCGGATGGGATAAAGATAAACTAGCAGTGCTATTGCATCGACAGGGGTTTTCTTGTTCTGTTTCCACAGTCGGGCGCATTATCAATTGCCTTAAAGCATGCTGTATCCTCAACGAGCCGGCCAGGAATCATATTTCAGCTCATCGGCGGCGAATTCAACGACCTACGCCATGAGAAAGCCAAAGGATTACTTGGTTAGTAAGCCAGGAGACTTAGTCCAACTTGAAGCTCTGGATATCTGGCCTTTACCCTGGGGAAGTGCTCAAGAAGTTTACTGCCCGGGATGTTATCTGCAGGTGTGATAGCTTGGGCACATACAGACGGACTACATCTGTCAACGCTGTTCATTTCCTGGATGCCTGGGAGGAGCGGATGCCCTTCCCTGTCAAAGTTGTTAGGCGGACGGTGGCTCTGAATTTGAGGCAATTTTTAAGGAAGAATGCCAAAAGCGAAATATCAGGTTGTTTATACTGCTACCTAATTCACCTAAGCTAAGTGGTTGTGTGGAGCGAGCGCACCTGACACATACTGAGGAATTTTATAAAGCAATAGACAGTTCCTTCAATATTGCTGAACTGAAAGGCAACCTGCTGAACTGAGAGAAATCATATAATGCCACTCGTCCTCATTAATCTTTGGGATACCTTACTCTTCAGTAGTGCCTTGATTGTTACCTGAAAAACAAGATGAAGGAGGTGATGTGCCACTAAGGTACTGAACGAGGATACTGGTTTGACTTTAGGACGCCATGCTTGTATAGTTTGTACCAATTTCTGTCAGGTAAAGCGAAATGGCTCACTCTAAATTCAAAGAGATGGAACGCGCTTATGGATTTGATGAAGTTGCACTTGTCCCCGGAGATGTGACCATCAATCCTGACCAAACCAACCTAGATTTTACTGTAGGAAAATTTACTTTGACCGTTCCTATTCTTGCCTCTGCTATGGATGCTATTGTTGACCAATCCTTTGCTATTAAGTTTAATAAACTTGGTGGGCTGGCAGTCCTTAATCTGGAAGGTGTACAGGCAAGATATGAAAACCCCGATGAGGTCTTAAACCAAATTACCCAAACTCCCGAGACAGAGGTTACTTCTCTGCTTCAAAAAATTTACTCTCAGCCTATCAAGGAGAAGCTCGTTAGCCACCGCATTGGAGCAATAAAACAGGCTGGAGCTATCTGTGCCGTATCTGTAACTCCAGCCAACACCAAACGGTTGGCTCCCATAGCCAAAGATGCTGGAGTGGATATACTCGTGGTGCAATCTACTGTTACCACAGCCAGGCATATTTCCAAAAGCTATCGGGGGCTTATCCTGTCTGAGCTATGTCAGCAAATGTCCTTGCCTATTATAGTAGGTAATTGTTGTAGCTCCAGCGCGGCATTAGAACTGATGAGAACTGGCATCGACGGTATTTTAGTTGGAGTGGGACCTGGAGCTGCCTGTACCACCCGGGAAGTTATTGGCGTTGGAGTACCTCAGATAACTGCCACTCTGAATTGTGCTGCTGCCAGAGAAGCATATCTTCGTGAAAGTGGCAAATATGTGGTAGTAATAACCGATGGAGGTATTCGCACCGGTGGCGATTTATGCAAAGCGTTTGCCGCAGGTGCCGACGCTGTAATGATTGGCTCACCTCTAGCTCAAGCTGCAGAAGCACCGGGAAAAGGCTATCACTGGGGCATGGCTCACTCCCATCCAGCATTACCCAGAGGGACACGTGTTAGAGTTGGCACTAACGCAACACTAGAGCAAGTTCTCTTCGGGCCTACTTCCGTCACCGACGGCAGTCAAAACCTAGTTGGTGCTCTACGCACCAGCATGGGAGTATGCGGCGCTAGAACTATCAAAGAAATGCGTGAAGTTAAAATGGTTATTGCCCCGTCTATAAAGACTGAAGGGAAATATTTGCAGGCAAGCCAGAACATCCCTTGAGTTCATAAAAACGCAGAAAGGCAAAACCAGATACCAAAGCCAGCTAGAATCAAAGCGCAAACCCTAAACACAATTTTTTGTACCTTCTGCGTCCACCATCGCCTTGAACCGAATGTGCTTGCGGAGAGGAATTCGCTCCAGACGAAATCACAAGGCAAATGCACTGCAGCAAGCAAAATAACACCGGCGAGTCCGAACTTGGCAGCACCGGTTATTAGGACCGCACCCGCAGTCGCCCACCACATATAAAAGGCGGGGTTAGTTCCCGTAATCACAATACCCGTCACTAAAGAACTAGCTGGCAGACCACCCACTGCGCCAAGCGTCTCACGAGTAGCTCGGAACATTCGGAAACCCAGGTAGAGTAGCATCAAACCACCGGCAAGATAGATAGCCATTTTCACCTGGGGGGAGCCGATGAAATGTTCGAATCCAAAATAAATTACAGCATAAATTATAGCTATGATTGGTACTTCAACGACAGCATGCCCTGCTGCAATCCAGGCACCAGCATGTTTGTCACTATAACCCTTGGCTATGGTAGCTGCAGTCATCGGTCCGGGTAGCATAACGCCGGTGAGAGAAATTCCTGCTGCTGCCAATAGAAATAGGCTCAGGCTTGTTTCCATGGTTTACTTTGGGTAGAACTAGAGTAATGGTTTAGCTTTTCCACAAATTCGATCTTAGAGTCAGAGGCTCTCGCATCCTGTCTCCCCTATCTTTCCTAATATTAAAAGAGGGAATTTTGGAAGAACTTTCCCATTACGAACCAGATTCAATATAAATTTACTCTTCATCCTCGTCTTCGTCCGTAGCTACAAATCCACTATAGTGAGGAAGCATCACACCTACTTTGGCTCGGCGACTCCTGTCACCTATGGGCAGATTGCCAATCGTTTTCTTCAGTTCTACCAATGTCTCAACTGATTGCGATGAAGAGGCAACCACTCCATCTACCCCAGCCTGCCATAAATTAGTAAGCTCGACTTTCGTGACTGAAGAGGGTAAAGTCATCACAATCGGCTTCTCCAAGAGTTCGACGAATCTTCGACAAACAAGCAGATGCTCTACAGCAACAAAATTATCTTCGCCTCCACTACTGATGAGCACAGCATCTACTTCAGTGGAATTAATGGCTCTAATAAAACCTTGGTCTAATGAAGGTTCTATCATTATAATTTTGCCTACCTCTTCTTTGTGCAAAATCGCCGCAGCTACCTTAATGTCAAAAACCACAAAGTCACATCCTAACCCCACAAATTCATCTATCTCCCCTTCGCTTATGCCTTTCGCAAATACCCCCACAGGGATGTCGCCCGCAACTTTGACAATTTGCCTGACACTCCTGGTACTTAGTCCCTGGCCTAATGTCAACCAAGCGTCGGCATTGATATTGGCCAAGATTTTGGCTTCTTTGACCTGTGTCCCCGACAATCCTATAACAAGCAACATGGCCGGGCTTTTTAGTTCAGGGACAGAGGGGTGAAAACCTATAGACGTGGTTGAAGATTCGGAAAGACTATGCAATTTATCTACGAATTTGCTCATATCGCCCTCAGCCAGCGGTCGGATTCGAACCGACGACCGGCGGTTTATGAAACCTAACGCTGACACCCTTATTATACAACTTGTCGACGCAATTGTAGCATTAGGTGATGTCGCTCGTCAGCTCAAATTAGCATTGAGTAACAATGATCATGCAGACGACAAGTCAGGGGTAATTGGATGGCAAAGAGCACGGGATAAGCGTATCCCATGAAAAGATCCAGAGAAGGTTTCAAATTTATTTATTGTAATGACAACCAGGATTCCAAGGCGTTATCTATCGGGGCGTCCGGCTTACTATACCGTGTTATCTTTGAGCTCTGATTATGTCATAAAAACCCTAAGTGCTTTATATAAGAACACGATAAAACTTAACTACCGAGAAATGATTGGATTGGCCCGTAGTCTAGATATTAGTTACTCTATGGTCCTTCGATGGAAATATCGCCTGTCGAGAGACCAGATTTCCAGATTATGATGGTTGTGATAGAGTGGGCAAAAGCAGGAAAACCACTAATTAGGAAAAGACGCCAAATAAACTCCACTATGTTCTAACATACATACCCTATTCTAATAATATAGGGAAAAGTATATTGTCGTATTCTATCAGATTCATAAGAAAATCTCGTTCAGAATTTGCCAAACAAAGTTCAAAAACTAGTGTACATTTTAGTGTAAAAGAATTTGGAATGAGTTGGGGCATAGCGGGACTTTACGAACAAAACAGGGTTTTGATGATTAACACAGTTGTCCTATTCCTGCTAGACAATGAACTTTCTCTATTATGAAATCAGATTGAAAACTGGCTGACCTCTTCATTCTGGTAACTCCTCATGGTAAGTTACCGCTACTGAACATACCATGAGTGTCACCCATGTACCTCAGCCTTAGCAAATCAAGACTTAAACTTGGATTTCAGTATGGCTATGAGATTGAAGTTATTGAGCAGAAACCTTTGAAGCTCATATTCATAAGCCGTATCAAGCCAAGCATTGGAAGTTACGAATCTCATTGTGTCATCATCTCGGATATTTGTTCTTCACGAATATCCACACCATCTCAGTATAGACAAAGCCAGCACTTTGGTCGCCTCTATCAACTGCCCAATATCAACAAATTCGTCCTCCTTGTCAGCTGTATGCCAATCAACTCCTATGGAAATGGTGGGAACCTTGGAATAGTTTATCAGGTGAATTGCATCACTTAGGCTACCCGCCCCTATCAATTTGGGCTCAATACCCAGTTCCCTTGATGCCTCTATGGCAGTCTGGATTATTGGCTCACTCGCATCAATTTCCGCACCATACATCCAGCCGTTGCTTTCAATTTTCGGCGGATGCTCCTTCATCCAGGAGTCAGTTGCTGCCAAGCTCATTATTTTATCCTATATCTCCTTGCCTGGATTCATCATGCCTGGTATAAAAGGCGCATTAAATACTATTTCCACCTTCTCTGGGTACGTAACAGCCCATTCCCCTCCACTTATAACTGTCAGTAATACCACATTAGGATTCAAAAGCTTATGCTGCTTATCCGGCCTGGTTCTCCATTCCTCGGTCAATTCCTCGAAAGCCTGTATTATTTTCACCGACTTGGAAATTGCATTGACCGCTCCTCCCACACTCCAATGAGGTTGCAACTCATCAGCATGACCGGCCCTGCCAAACACCGTTACTTTGCTACCCGCATTCCCCCGCATGGCTACAAGTATATCCCCATTAATAGGTTCTGGGATTATGGCCGCATCAGCTTTATATCCCTTTTGGCAGCATGCCAGGGTGCCCATGCAGCTTATTTCCTCCTCCGGGACAGTTTCTATTGTTAAATCTCCATTTAATTTAATCCCCGCTTGCTGAATGAATTTAACAGCCTTAAGCATGGTGGCAATGCCTCCCTTCATATTACATGCTCCCCTGCCATATATTTTGAAAAGCCTGCTTTAATTTAAAACTGCCTGAATGACAGTGAGGCATCATACCTGTACAGGTATGATGCCTCTTTTTTAAGAAGGAAGCTGCAGACCGTGCCAGAGAGTTATAATACTTGCCTCTTGAGCCAGTCAGGCATCTCGGGGACTGTTCTACGCTCTATTTTCCTGGGGGGGATCTTTACCTCTCAGAAGAGAGTCCGTTTTTAAGGCAACAATGACTGAGGAATCGACATTATTGGAACAGGAGGCAAAATGCCAGCATTGACGAATGACGAAAAGGAAACTCTCATTAGTTTCGATGAAACGCCGGATGATTCTGTGATCTTCACATACAACAAAGCATGGCAATCAAACTTGGAAAATAGGCTCGGACTCAGGACCACCATGGACAATGGCTGTGGGGGCAAAGAATATCGAGTTCCTAAAAAGAGGATTCGTATGCCGTGAGTCCCTTCTAGTGCTTGACAGAAACTCGGGAGGGTGGTATATTTGAACCTCATTGCTTTGTCTAAAAATGGATGACCAACACGGTTTGTCTAAAGATTTCGTTGCGAGTCTTTACCATCCTTCGTTTTTTATTTCCCTACTTTGTAAACTGTATCCTGTGTACATTATCTCGCATGTTTGAGCAGAAGGAGTCACTACAACCTCAAGGAGCCGGTTATGGAAGAAAAAGACGTAAAATTAGAGAGTGTCACAAAAAAGTTCGGGGATTTCGTAGCTGTTGATGATATCTCCTTTGCAGTTAAAAAAGGCCAGTTTTTCTCTCTGCTGGGACCCTCCGGCTGTGGTAAAACCACCACCCTCAGGATGATTGCCGGCTTCGAAAAACCCACTACTGGCATAATCTATATCGGTGATGAAGTGGTAAATGAAGTGCCTCCATTTGAAAGAGCTTGTAATCTCTTCTTCCAGAAAGTAGCGCTCTTCCCTCACCTCAATGTCTATGAAAATATCGCCTTTGGTCTGAAAATGCAGAAGCAGCCCAAACCCGAGATTGATAAAAGAGTCAAGGAATTGCTGGATGTGATCGGTCTTCCAGGTTTTGAGAAAAGAAAAATTAAGGATCTGAGCGGTGGAGAGGGGCAAAGAGTGGGCATAGCCAGGGCTTTAGCCAGAAAACCTAGGGTACTTCTTTTGGATGAGCCCCTCGGTCCATTGGACTTGAAGCTCAGGGAAGAAATGATGATTGAGTTGAAAAGAATTCAAAAAGTGGTGGGCACCACATTCATTTATGTTACTCACGACCAGGGAGAAGCTATTACCATGTCCGATGGGATAGCTGTAATGTCCAAGGGCAAGCTGGTGCAAGTCGGCTCGCCTGACGAATTGTACAACAAACCAAGAACAGCGTTCGTGGCTGAATTTATCGGGCGGAGCAACTTGATTCCGGGCAAATATCATGATGACAAATTCAATGTCGATAATCTGGGCAAGAGTATAATCACTGGCCCTCATAAGGTAACCGATGAGAACCATGCCAGTGCTTGCATTAAGCCACAAAGAATCTCCATTGGAGAAAACCTGGACAATCTGGACAACATCTTCGACGCAGAAATCCAGGAGGTCTATTTCCAAGGTGCGCAGGTCAATTACAAAGTGCTGATGGAAGGCAAGCTCAAGATTTCCATTTTCGACCACTACAGAGGGAGGGTTTTCGGTATGGGGCAGAAAGTGAAAATTGGCTGGCGAAAAGAAGACGTTTGGGTGTGCGACGGGTAAAATGTCTATCTTTAAAAAAATAGTAAATCTCGTCAGGAAGAGCGAAAAATTAACGGTAACTTTGCAACTTTCTCCCGCTATGCTGTGGATTTTGCTCGTCCTCGTGATACCTCTTTGCATTATTGTCATCTACAGTTTCGGCAAGACCATCGGCATACAGTTGCTTCCGGAGCGGGGTTTGCACAATTTTATATACCTCTTTACTGGAGAGGGTGGCCTGTACCGCAGTTTGCTGTTAAAGTCGCTGGGCATGGCTCTCCTCATAACTGTGTGCTCCATAGCCATCGCCTATCCGGTGGCTTATTTTATTTCCCTCCGGGTAGAGAGGTACAAATATACCTGGCTTATCCTGCTGATGGGGCCGTATCTCGTTTCCTGGGTTATCATAATAGTTGGGTGGCGACTTATTCTGGGGTATGGGGGTTTACTCAACTATGTGCTTGTGCAGATGGGACTGCTTGCCAGTCCCATGGGTGGTACTTGGGGTAGCTGGGGGACGGTGGTGTTTATTCTCATGATGGGCTGGGCACCATGGCTTGTTTTTCCCATATTTGTCTCGTTAGAGAAAATAGACAGGAGCGTTCTGGAGGCAGCCGCCGATTTGGGAGCAAACCCGGTCAAGAGATTCCTGAGAATAACCCTGCCCCTCAGTTCACCAGGGCTTCTGGTCGCCACCTTTTTCGTCCTCCTGCCTACTTTTGGCGAGTTTGTCACTCCCATTCTGGCCGGAGGGTCAGGTGGAGCGATGTATGGCATGATCATTGAATCCGCCTTTATGGGCTGGCCGCGCTGGCCGTTCGGGTCAGCAGCATCGGTAGTCTTGATGATTATATCCCTGGTCGTCGCCACGGCGCTGCTGCGTGTTATACGTTTAGAAAGACTTATGGAGGTCCTGTGAAATGTTTCGCAATATAGGAGAAAGAAGCCTCAAGATTTACTTCTATGCCTTCCTGGTCATCATTTACCTCCCTCTCATCCTTCTCATCATCTTCTCGTTCAACGATTCACGCAGAATGGGTTTCCCGCCGCAGGGATTTACTCTGGAGTGGTGGCAACGGTTTCTTAGTAGGCCGGAAGCCGTAACTGCCATCGAGAACTCCTTCCTTGTTGCCAGCGTTACCGCCCTGATAGCTACGACGGTCGGCCTGATGGCGGCTCTTGCCCTTGTCCGTCACTTCTTCCGCGGCAAGCGTCTCGCTACTTCTGCAGTGGTTTTACCTCTCTCCCTTCCTCCTATAGTGATAGCCGTGGGTGCAGTGGTATTGCTGCTGGCTGTGCTGGATGTGGAGCTTTCCAGGCTCACCATCATCCTTGGCCACGTCCTTCTTGCCCTACCTTACACCACCCTGATTCTCATGGCCAGGCTGATAGGATTCGACAGGTCACTGGAGGAAGCAGCCTGCGATCTCGGAGCCAACGAGTTCACTACTTTCCGCAAAATCACTATGCCCATCATCATGCCCGGGGTTTTCGTGGCCCTGATAATGGCATTCATCATATCCTTGGAGGATGTCCCCGTTGCTTACTTTTTGGGTGGATACGACACAACTATCCCCGTTTATATATTTGGTCTGTTGAGATGGGGCATCGGATTACCCGTGGCGACAGCTATGTCAGCCTTTATGACCGGGATTATGCTGGTAGCTGTGATTATTTCCGTGGTTTGGACACGACGGGCGGAGAAAACTTGACATTTGCCCTGCGATATATTATAAAGGATATAAGCTAAAATCAGAACGAACATTAACTATAATCAAAATATCGGGAAAGGAGGTATGGAAGATGTAGGTTGAAAACACTACTAAAGATCGCCTATAAACTACAAGAAAAGGAGGTGTATGAAGTATGATTAAGAAGTGTGTCAAGCCAGGCGCGCTGGCAGTGATTCTGCTAGTCGTTTTGGCGTTGGTCAGTGCAGCATGTGCGCCAGGAGCTGGCGTTAAGGAGCTCGTAGTTTACACCTGGGTTGGCTATGACGATGAGACTTTCTGGAATCATCCCGATGATCCAAGGGCATTCTACAAAATCTATGACGAGGAAGAGGTTGATGTTAAGTATGACTTCTACCACGATGTCGACGCTCTTTACTCACACATCTACCTCGACCGAGACTTCGCTGAGGTTATAGAGATTTACTCGGCCGACCTGAACCTTTGGTATAACACGACTGACCCACTAATCGAGCCACTCGACTTAGATCTGCTCCCATACTGGGACGATGTGCTTCCCGGACTCAAAAATTGGACGAACATATGGACAGACGATGACCGGTTGCTGCTAGCACCTAAGTACTTTGGCCACACCATTATAATGTACAGACACGACCTGCTTACGGGAGCGGGCATTAACCTCACCGACTCCACCGAATGGCCAAACCCCATCGAGGTCCTGTTCTCGGATAACCCGGCGCTTGAGGGTAAGATTTGCCTCTATGATTCCGGTGACGAGTCAGTTCCTCACCTAGCTTTGGCAGCCGGTTACACACCAGAGCAAATTTGGACAGATAACGTGACAGCGTTTGATGCCATGGCCGACGATGTTAAGGCCGAATGGGAAGCTGCCGGCGCCAATTTCGTCAGCCCCTGGACACTCTGGGAAGAGGCAATTACCAAGATTGCGACCGGCGAGGTGTGGATGATAAATGGCTGGAACGACATGTACCTGTGGTCAGCTCTCGAGTTGGTAGCGGAAAATGCCACCGGTGAAGAGGTTAAAGAGGTGCTGAACTACATCCCCGGCCAGGCGATGATAGGCTGGTATGGGGGGCATGCCATCAGGGCCGGTCTCGATGAGGACGACACGTTCCTTTGGGAGGCAGCCCATGCCCTCATCAATGCTCACATGAGCAAACCATCGTCAATGTACATGTTAGAGGAGTGGGCCTTCGGCTCAGCACACAAGGATGCCCCCGCTGAAGCCGTGCCCTACGCCGACTGGTATATAGAGGAATTCAATTTCGACGATCCGGCAACATTTTACGCACCAACAGCCCATTTGTGGGGCTCAACGCCTGCCGAGATACATGAGGCACGGTCGACGTTGTGGAGCGTTTTGAAGGGCATGCTTTGATTTAAAGGCGCCCGAACGATAGGAGAGGCACCATACTTTTAAAAGTATGGTGCCTCTCGCTTAAGAAGAAAATTGCAGTTCACGCAGTAACGCGTGTTGGCTAATCACTTAGATAGCACCGACCTACGGATTTTAGTAAATGCATTCTCCATATATCAATCCTGATGAATGTTCCGCACATTGACCCTGCGCAAATGGCAGGTTTGCCCGCGGTAACAACTGGCTCGCCACAATCCGGCCGATTCGATTCATAAACTGCCCCCCAAAAACTTGCCCTGGAGATAGCCAAGAGAAGCTGTTTTACTCCTTTTCTTGCTAGGCAGTGTGGAGACCGGCTTGCCTCGCATCATCCTCGAAGAACTGTTGCTGTCAAGCGAACATGTCACCCTAATTGTTTTGCGATTTATTCACCCCCTATCAATGTGTACTCTGAAAGGCCAGCGCCATGGGTAGTTCGGGGCAGGCTTATAAGGACGACCAGTTCTTGGCTTTGCCGTCTTAGTTGCCGCGCAGGAAGCAAGGTCCCGAGAATTGCTTGCTCCAGATATGAAGCGGCCAGTGTTTCTTATTCTAAGCACCGGAGCTTCTGGGGGCGCTGACTTGGTAAGAAGGCATTGCCCCTTGTAGTATACTGCCAGGCTGCAATTCATTCTTTCATGTATCTCCACATGAGCCTTAGCATAGCTTAACCGGCCATTAGTAGGCATTATCTGTAGCCTGTGAACGCCAAAACGTAACACATTATCCTTGCCTACGCTACGCTCGTATTTGAAGCAGAATACTTCGTCAGGGTTAAAGCCATCGGGAACTGGACGGTAAGCCAGGTCAGGTTCTCTGGCCGGAACAGCAAACCTTTCGTTAAATCGTGGCAGAAAATCCCACAGCACCTGATTAGCCTCTTAGATAGTGCCGGCACTGGCTATGCGAAGCTCACTTTTTAGCCAATCCTGAAAGGTGCCCCATAATCTCTCAATCATTCCTCTAGCCTGAGGTGAGAGTGAGGTGATAGATATGATGGACAGTTCCTCCATCATCCGTCCAAATTGGGTCGGCTTCCTTCTTTCCGCTAGTTGCTCTTCCAGTGTTTCTGGCTCTCTACTGGAACGCTCAAATATGCCATATCCATCATGATACAGAGCTTCCGGTACCCCCATGGTTTTCTACGATATGCATCAGTAGGAGGGTATACCCCTGGGCATCTTCCTCAGCCCGGAATAAGACATAAGGGACTTTACCAGTAGCTTCGTCTATAGCTCCTATAAGGCTGAGATATGGCCCTCTTCTCTTTAACCAGTCATCACGACTACCATCAATCTGTAGTAGCATCCCTTCCCTGGGATAGCGTTCTCTGCGGCTGCGATGTTTTGGAGATCGGCTCTTCCATGGACTCCTTAAGACCACCTCAAGGAGGATAAGACGCACCGCAGAGCGGAAAACAGCAATACCCTCCCATTCTGCCAGAAGCTCAGTGAAGTGCTGAGTATTACAGCCGGCGTAGATCGACTGCGCCAGCTCTAGCACCCTTCTCTTCAGTTCATCATCTAAGGCATTGTGAGGTTTACTTCCTCGATTACCATGTGCTAATGCTGCAGCGCCCTATCATTAGTCTCCTCTGTTCTTTCTTGGTCAATGTCACCATCTCCTTCATGATGACATTTTTGCTTAACACTTAAGGGTGACAAGATCGTAAAACATCAACATCTCACCAACCAAAAGTTGACGGTTACTCACTGAAGGTATATCATGGAAGTTAAAACAGATTCTGATATAATATAAGGGAGGAATAAGAATGAAGAAAGTATTAGTAGTAGGGGCTGGAGGGCAGGGTGGGCCTTGTGCCTCGATTCTGGCCAGGGACAAGAGTGTAACAGATGTAGTTTTAGGAGATATAGACATCGAGTTAGCCAATAGGGCTAAGAACAAAATAAAGAGCGACAAGATCACTACAGTGAAGTTGGATGCGGGAAAGGTGGAGGAGATAAAAAGTGCAGCTAAGGGTGTGGATGTTATTATCAATCTAACCTTGATCGAATTCAACGACAACATAAGGCAGGCTGCTGTAGAAAGCGGAGTACATTATGTGGATGCAGCCGGAGACTACCCGCTCTTGGAGCAGCTAGCGAAGAGAGAATTACCGGAAATTGACAACGAATTCAAGAAAGCTGGTTTGACGGCACTTATTGGTTGTGGAGGGACTCCTGGAGTCAGCAACGTATTGGTAAAATATGCCTGCGATAAACTGGACCAAGTAGAGAGTATATGTCTTAGATGTAGCGGTAAGATTCTGCAAAAGCCCCAGGATATAATTAGCGCCTGGGATCCGGGGTGGTCTCCCAAGGTAGCAATTACTGACTATGCAGCAGAGACAGTAGTTTTTGAGAATGGGGAGTACAAGAGATACCCTCCCTTTAGTGGTCGCGAGGAGTACGACTTTGCCCCATTTGGCAAGATTTTACTTTCACACCATGCACATGAAGAGGTATTTATGCTGCCACACTTCATCGGCAAAGGCGTAAAGTATTGTGATTTCAAATACCCTGTAGACGTAAGAGCGGGTAATCTCGTGAAATTAGGGTTTGCCAGTGATAAACCCATCGATGTGAAGGGGGTCAAAGTGAGTCCGCTGGATGTTTTGGTGAAGTTAGTGCCATTTCCAGCTAACGCCTTTTTTACTGAAGATGAAGCTGTCAAACATCCGGTTGATTTCGCCAAAATCATCGTTATTAAGGTAAAGGGAGTAAAATCAGGAGAGGATGTAGAACATATCATATCATTTCACTATAATCTTTTTGCCACTACTGAGGACGTGCTGGAAATTTATAAGAAATTTGGGACAATCAATATCTATGTGGCTTTACCCGCTATAGTAGGAGCCAAGATGTGCGTAGGTGGCTTTGCCGATAAGGGAGTAATCGGTCCTGAATGTCTGGACCCGATAAAGTTCCTGAAGACAATGGCCGATATGGGCTGGCCTGTGAAGTTTCAGGAAACGATTTCAAAAGATGTGTACGCTGTATAAGTCGTGAAGCTGTTTAATGTCTGATTGCAGGTATTTTGCGCGTGACTATGATGAGAGTGTTTGGATAAGAACAAGAGAAATAATATTTATTCATGGAAGGAGCAGTTTAAATGAGTAAAACAACGGGAGGATACGCAGGAAACATACTAAGAGCTAATTTAACTACCGGTAAAATAACGAAGGAAAGTGTGAATGAAAAAACAGCCCGAAAATTTCTGGGCTGCACTGGATACGCCACCAAAATACTATGGGACGAGCTTAAACCAGGAATAGACCCACTGAGTCCAGAAAACAAGCTTCTATTCACCGCAGGACCACTGGCAGGAACCAGATGCCCCGGCTCTGATAGCCTTTTTTCTTGCTTTAAATCTCCACTAACTAACTGCTGGGGTGAGTCGCGATGCGGTGGAGGTATGGGGACTGAATTGAAAAAAACTGGGTTTGATATAGTCATAATAGAAGGGGCATCTCAGGAGCCAGTATATTTGTGGATTCACGACGGTGAAGCTGAAATTAAACCCGCAGGTCATTTATGGGGCAGAAATGTACCAGAAACACGGGATATGCTGAAAAGAGCCATAAACGAACCAAAATCTAGAGTTGCCTGCATAGGCCCGGCTGGCGAAAGGCTTGTTCGTTTTGCTTCTGTGATGGTTGAAGATTCAAGAGCCTTGGGAAGATGCGGTGCAGGAGCAGTGATGGGCTCCAAAAAACTGAAAGCGGTAGTATTTCGTGGAAGCCAGAAAGTATCCGTTGCCAATCCTGATAGTGTTAGCTCACTTGCCAGGGAAATGGTAAAACTGGAGCGCCAGAGCCCTGAGGCTGGCAAGGAAGAAACAGAATTCGGAGGAGCCTTTGGCATAGGAACTATATCCTATCTTCCTTACTATGATGAACACGGAGAAACATCAACGAAATACGGGATATCTAATAGTTGGGGGAAGGGAAGAGAGATATATGAATCGTTTAAGCAATATATAATAAGCAGTGAAGGCTGCCATAACTGCGTGGTGCAATGCGGCATAGTAACTGAAGTCAAAGAGGGAAAGTGGAAGACCCCTCCAAATCATGGACCAGAATACGAAACCACCGTAGGCTTTGCTCACTACATACTGAATGATGATATAGAGGCGGTTATTCATGCCAATTACCTTTGTAATATCTATGGTATGGACACCATATCTTGTTCCAATGCTATTGCCTTTGCTATGGAATGCTACGACAAAGGCTGGATAAATAAAAAAGACACAGGTGGCTTGGAGTTAACATGGGGTAATATGGATGCCACAAAAGCAATGATTGAAAAAATTGTCCAACGAGAAGGACTGGGAAAGATTTTAGGAGAGGGAGTGCGGAGCGCTGCTGCCGAGATAGGAAAAGAAGCTCAGCAAATAGCTCTGCATGTCAAAGGGCTTGAACTGCCATTTCACGACCCGAGGTGTGACACGGATGGTAAAGCCTGGGCCTTACAATATGGAACTGCAAACAGAGGTATGTGCCATGTGAATCCTCATGAGGTCTCTATTCTTGCTTTATATGAATCGTTTGGGTTTAAGAAAAGCGATTTTGAGGGCATTGACGAACCTTACAGTGAGATTGACAAAGGCAAGATTGTAAAGTGGTCCCAGGATTATGGTACCGCACTTAACCTGATGGGCTTGTGTAACTTTCACAGTTTTCTTGTACCTGCGTGCACACCAGAAACATATGCAGAAATGCTATCATCAGTAACGGGTTGGGAAATAAGCTCCCAGGAATTGCTCAAGGCGGGTGAACGGGTATTCAATTTACAGAGATGTTTTAACATCCGTGAAGGCATAAGAAGAAAAGACGATTTGATACCTGAGAGGGTCTGCCAAATCCCCGCCTTTGGTTCATTCAGCAATCGTCCTGAAACAGCAATCAAGAATTATGAGGCCATGTTAGATGAATACTATGAGGCCAGGGGATGGGACAAGGATACCGGTGTACCTACTTCAAAAAAGCTGAAAGAGTTAGAGCTTGGGCAGGTAGCAGGGCAATTCACTGCTTAGTGAGAAAAGCACGAAATAAGTCCACCAATAGCGGTCATCAGCCGATTTGGAACCAATCGGCATTCAATCTTGATGACTTCCAAACCAACGGCCAGTATATTCTCGATATTTTCTCTTGAATCTCCGCAGATTAGAATCTTCCATTATTTCACATCTTTCTTGCTCGATTATCAGGTCAGTAATGAATTTTCCTACTGCCGAATCCATATTATCCAGAAGTTAGGAGACTTACCGTTACACGAGCTCAAGGCGTCGCATATTCGGAGTCTTATTGATGGCTGTAACGGAGCTCAGGCAAAGAGTTCGCATATCCGTACATGCCTGCATACGGCGCTCGAATCGGCACTCGAAGAGGAACTTATCGATAGTAATCCTTGTAGCAAGGTTTGTGTGCCACTCAGATATACGCCACGATTTGAGCCCTTGAGCCAGCAAGAAATGGAAATCTTAATAACGGCTAAGCACGTCCCGAATTACGCTCAAGTTATCACAGCTATGACAACTGGGATGAGGCAGGGAGAACTGTTGGCCTTGTTATGGCGAAACGTTGATTTGGACAAAGGCGCGTTATACACGTCAACGAGAGTCTGACTAAATATGGCAAAACAAAGGAAGTTAAGAATCATGAAAGCCGCCGCGTCAAGTTGCTCAACCTAACGCTTGATACCCTGCTAGAGCACAGAGAAAAGACATATCAAGGTAATCCAGATGGTTTTGTGTTCTGTAGCAGAGATGGTTCACCCTTGAACGGAGATAGTGTTACCAAAAGCTTCCAGCGTAGCCTTAGAACACTTGGACTCCGCAGAATACGCTTTCATGATTTACGGCACACCCATGCTACATATCTACTGAATAAGGCAATCCCAGTTAAAGTGGTTCAGGAAATATTGGGACACAAATCAGCGAAGACGACGTTAGACATTTACGGGCATGTTATGCCAGGACTTCAAGACCATCTCATCGAGCAAATGGAAAATATCGACGGTTTACAAGCTAAAACCGGCGACATGTCTGAGCCACCACCTGAAGCCAGCGGTCGGATTCGAACCGACGACCGGCGGTTTACGAAACCTACCGCTGACGTTCTAGTTATACAGCTTGTTGACGCAATTATAGCCTTAGGTGATGTCGCTCGTCAGCTCAAATTAGCGTTGAGTAATAATGGTTATAGAGATCACAAGCCGGAGGAAACTAGATGACAATAAGAACAGCTGGCGACTATATTAGATTACCCGATGGTTCGCTGAAGCGTAAGCCAAATAGTAGCAGTAACTTACAGACTGCAAAGAGCAGGGAGCCACAAGCTGACAAGATTCCCTCAAAGGAGATTAGCTTCTTCTCCTTAGGCAATAAGGTCTATGAGCAAGTAGTGATACATGGGGAATCCTCATTTATCGAATTCAATTGTAATAGTGGCGAGAATAGGATAATTCCATAACTTGATAAACGGTGAAATCAAGATTACTCCCCTATCAAGAGAAGAAATCGCCCTGGGGGCTGTGAGACTTCCTTCTGGGATAGCTGAATATGGAAATACTTCATCTTTATTGAAGCAAATCGAGGCCTATATATATCGTTACCTTGATATCTCAGATAGCTTCTGTAAGTTTGCTGCGTACTATATCTTGTTATCCTGGCAATATGACCGATTCAATACGGTTCCCTATCTCAGATTTATTGGTGATACCGGCTGTGGAAAATCCAGGGCTTTAGATGTATGTGGTGGGATCTGCTATAAGGCCATATCGGCCAGTGGGTGTATCACGCCAGCACTGATTTACAGGATGCTGAAAAAATGGTCCGGTATGATCATATTGGATGAAGCTGACCTTCAAAACAGCGATGAATATCATGAAGTGACCAAGATTCTGAATTGTGCTTTTGAACGCAATCATCCTATCATTAGGGCTGCCAAAGACAATCCAGAGAAACTTCAAATACTTCCCACTTTTGGACCAAAGGTATTTACTACCAGAAGGCGATTCAAGGATGCTGCCTTAGAAGCACGCTGTCTGACAGAGATTATGCAGGAGACTACCAGAGATGATATTCCTGCTACCCTCACTGATGCATTTTATGAAGAGCAAGCGACATTACGAAATGAGTTACTACTATTCAGATTTAGGAATTACAGCCTAATTAATCAAGAGGATAGCATCAAACTTGACCTTCGTGGCATAGAACCGGGATTAAAGCAAATTAG
>Ga0209427_10000674_pt1 | contig 37244 bp, 34 predicted proteins | sample DeeMarSWOR136_30_FD_187465 | JGI IMG/M metagenome (GOLD analysis project Ga0209427, IMG submission 187465) | Marine sediment microbial communities from White Oak River estuary, North Carolina - WOR-1-36_30 (SPAdes) (version 2) | ecosystem: Environmental > Aquatic > Marine > Intertidal zone >...
CCCAATTCCTCCCCCATTCTCCCCATGGCGCCCGTTTTGTCCCGTCCAATACGCGAGTATTCACCCGCGTTCCGCAAATCCCCCCGAAACCAACGGAATCCCCCAGAAAAATTTTCCTTACGTTCCGACAACACAGAACCCGCGCTAGCTAGTACGCACTTCACGAGGCGAATACAAGCCCCCCGCTAACGGCTTTCAGTCCCTACAACGGGTCGCTTCGTCGCCCGACATAATAAACTTTATAAAGTTCTTGTGTTTGCTACATACGATAGTTTCGAAAAGAAAGGGTGCCTCTGCGCTTATTTGAGAGTCCCGACTGCGTGGGCTATGACTTTTATAAGGTTAAAGGCTGATGAAAGGGAAGAATATTTGTCGACAAAAAAGGCCACCATCTTTGAGCACCTCCTGGTTCCAGAGCACGTCCTCTTAAAGCAAGAGGACGTTGAGAGAGTGCTGAAGAAGTTCAGAATTAAACCCTATCAGTTGCCCAAAATAAGGGCTTCCGACCCGGCCGCAAGGGCGATCGACGCCGCGCCCGGAGACCTCATTAAGGTTATACGGAAAAGCCCCACAGCGGGCGAAGCCGTCTCATACCGATACGTGGTTGAAGGCTAGGCAGAGTCATCCTTACCGAAGAGATGATGGGTTAATGACTGTTCCCGATTCCGAGTTATGGTTTCTTATGAGGGCGTTCCTTGAAGAAGAAGGCTTATCCAGGCAGCATCTGGACTCATATAATGACTTCATAGAAAACAACCTGCAAAAGATCATCGATGAAGTGGGAGAAATCGCCATCGTCACCCCGGTCAACCCGTTCAAGGTCAAGCTCAAACGCATTGAGGTGGGCAGACCACGGATCGTCGAGGTCGATGGCTCCGATCACCCCATTTACCCCATGGAGGCCCGGATGCGAAGCCTCTCCTACTCGGCGCCCCTCTACCTCGAAATGGCTTACGCGAGCGATGACCGAGAAGGCGTCGTTGAATACATTCACATCGGCGATATTCCCGTGATGTTGAAGTCGAATCTCTGCCTGCTCCACGGTAACACGCCTGAGGCGCTCATTTCCCTCGGCGAGGACCCCTTTGACCCCGGCGGGTACTTCATTGTCAATGGGTCTGAACGCGTCATTGTGGGCTTGGAAGACTTGGCACCTAACCGAATACTGGTGGACGTGGATTCCAGCGGCACAAAGCCCGCGTACCGAGCTAAGGTGTTTTCCACAACCGTTGGCTTTCGAGCGAGAATTACGTGTAAGATGAAGCCGAAGAACATGATTGTTGTGTCCATCCCCGGCGTCCCGCAGGAAATTCCCCTCATCATCATTATGAGGGCGCTTGGAGGAGGATCGGATAAGGAAATCGCGGAAATGATCTCCCTCAACCGAGACATTCAGGACCAGCTTGAAGCCTCTTTCGACGAAGCAGTCGGCATTAACACGGTGGAAGACGCCATCATCTACATCGGCAACCGGGTCGCCCACGGCCAAGTTCGAGAATACCGGCTTCGGAGGGCCCAGACCGTTCTTGACCGGAATTTTCTACCCCACATCGGGAATACCCCTGAAAACCGCGTGGAGAAGGCGTACTTCCTCGGCGAGATGGCGTTGCGAATCATTGAGTTGAAGCTGGGGCTGAGAGGGGAGGATGATAAGGACCATTACGCCAATAAGCGTCTGAAACTGGCGGGTCCCCTCCTCGCCGACCTCTTCAGACTCGCCTTCCGCAACCTCTGCCGTGACGTCAAGTACCAGCTTGAACGGATGAGCATCAAAAAGCGGCGAATCCGAATCTCGGCCTCGGTCCGACACGGGATTATCACGGAGCGCATAAAACACGCCTTAGCCACGGGGAACTGGGGGTACGGGAGAGTGGGCATCACCCAGCTGTTAGATCGAACGAACCACATCTCGACGTTAAGCCATCTACGGCGTCTCCAGTCACCCTTAAGCCGGAGCCAGCCAAACTTTGAAGCGCGCGACCTTCATCCAACCCACTGGGGCCGGCTCTGCCCCAATGAGACCCCCGAGGGGTCGAACTGCGGGCTCGTAAAGAATCTTTCACTCATGGCAAGCATATCGGTCAAAGCCGATGCGGAGGAGATCCAACGTTTTCTCTACCGACTCGGCGTCCTCTCTCCAGAGGGGGCCTCAGCCGAGTCCAAGGCGACAGGGGCCAAAGTCTTTGTGAACGGGTCCTTTGTGGGATACTCAGATGACGGTGAAGTCTTATCGCGGTCGTTCAGGGAGCTGAGGCGAAGCGGCGTATTAAGCCCTGAAGCCAACATCGCCTACTATCAAAGCGAACGCGCGGAATTATACGATGAAGTGTACGTGAACTGCGATGCGGGAAGGGTTAGACGGCCCCTCATCATCGTGGAAGAGGGAGCGCCAAAACTTACCTCGGACCACATCGCCAAGCTCAAGAGCGGCGACCTAGAGTGGCGAGACCTCATACGGCAGGGCCTCATCGAATACCTCGACGCCGAAGAGGAAGAGAACACCCTCATCGCGCTGGACTACGACCGGTTAACGCCGGAGCACACCCACATGGAAATCGCGCCGTACACCATCCTAGGCATTTGCACGTCGGTGATCCCCTATCCCGAGCACAATCAATCCCCAAGAAACTCCTACGAGGCCGCCATGGCGAAACAAGCCCTCGGCATGTATAGTTCAAACTATTTCAATCGAGTTGACACCCAATTCCACATGCTTCACTACCCCCAGCTCCCCTTGGTCAAGACCAAGCCCATGGACGTCTTGGGATACTATAGTCGGCCGCCCGGCCAAAACTATGTGGTCGCGGTCATATCCTTTGGCGGCTATAACATGGAAGACGCCCTCATCTTCAACAAGGCATCGATACAACGCGGCCTCGGCCGCTCCAGCTTCTTCCGCGTGTACCGGGCGGAGGGCAGACGGTATCTGGGTGGAATGAAAGACAAGTTCGAGGTCCCCGAAGCAGGCACCCGGGGCTTCCGAGGAGAACACTATTATCGCCTGCTAGAGGAGGACGGGGTCATCAGCACTGAATCGCGGGTGATCGGGAACAGCGTCTTAATTGGTCGGTCAAGTCCCCCACGATTCCTCGAAGAATACCGGGATTTCGAGGTACGAGGCCCGACGCGCAGAGATACCTCCGTTACCATGCGGTCCACCGAATCCGGCGTCGTCGACGAAGTCTTTTTAATGAGTTCAGCGCAGGGTAGCGAGTTCGTCAAGGTCAGGGTCAGAGATCAACGCGTGCCCGAGTTGGGAGACAAATTCGCGTCGCGCCATGGACAGAAGGGCGTGATCGGCATGATTGTGCCCCAAGAAGACATGCCGTTCACCGATGAAGGAATCATACCTGATATCCTCATCAATCCTCACGCCATTCCCTCGCGTATGACGATCGGCCATTTTATGGAGTCCATAGCGGGGAAGGCCGCGGCCCTCGACGGGGTAATCGTGGACGGAACCCCCTTCAGCAATCAAAGTCGAAGCGAGCTCGGGGCGATTCTGGAGAGCCAGGGGTACCACTATGGCGGTAAGGAAGTCATGTATAACGGAGTCACGGGAGAGCGGCTGGAAGCCGACATATTCGTGGGCGTGGTGTATTATCAAAAGCTTCACCACATGGTTGCGGATAAAATGCATGCCAGAGCCCGCGGACAGGTACAAATGCTCACGAGGCAGCCGACGGAGGGGCGAGCGCGGGGGGGAGGCTTGCGGTTTGGCGAGATGGAGCGGGACTGTCTGATCGGACACGGCGCCGCGCTTCTCCTCAAGGACCGGCTGCTGGACGAATCGGACAAGACCGTGATTTTCATCTGCGAACGATGCGGCTACCTGGCGTATTACGATTTCAAACAGCGGAAATATATTTGTCAACTCTGCGGTGACGACGCCATCATCTCGCCCATTGCCATATCCTACGCGTTCAAGCTCCTGCTTCAAGAATTGATGAGCCTCTGCATTTCTCCGAAATTAGCGTTAATGGAGAGGGCGTAAAATGGCGGTGGTCACAGAGGAACCCTACAAAATCGTCGACGGTATACGCTTTGGCGTACTCTCGCCGAGCGTGATACGAAGGCTCTCCGTCGTCGAGGTTCAGATGGCTGACACCTACGACGAAGATGGTCTTCCCATCAGCTCAGGGCTAATGGACGGGCGCTTTGGAACCCTTGAACCGAGACAACGATGCCGAACCTGTGGCAACACCGCGTCCCGATGCACCGGCCACTTCGGCCACATCGAACTCGCCGTCCCCGTTGTCCACATCAGCTTCGTCAAACTCGTTTACATGCTCCTCCGTGTAACGTGTCGAACCTGTGGTAGACTCCTCCTCTCAGAAAACGACGTCGCGCACTACGAGGAGAAGATCGAGCGGGAGCGAAAAATGCTTGGAGCGCCCTCACCCGAGTTATTCAAGGAGATCGAGAAGAAGGCGAAGCGGCCCCAAGACTGCCCCTACTGTGGAGCAAAGCAGCACAAAATATCCTTCATCAAGCCCACGGGCTTTCAGGAAATCGTGGAAGGCGAAGGCGCCTACAATCTCACCCCAAACATCATTCGGGAACGCCTGGAGCGCATATCCGACGACGATTTACGGATCGTCGGCTTTGACCCCGAAGTGGCACGGCCGGAGTGGACCATCCTTCAAGTCTTACCCGTGCCCCCCGTCTACGTTCGTCCCTCTATCACCCTGGAGTCGGGCGTGCGTTCGGAGGACGATCTCACCCACAAACTCGTCGACATCATCAGAATCAACCAGCGGCTAAAGGAAAACATCGACGCGGGAGCGCCCACCCTGATCGTTCAAGACCTATCCGAGCTCCTGCAGTATCATGTAACCACCTACTTTAACAACGAAGTGTCCGGGATTCCCCCGGCCCGCCACCGGTCGGGTAGAGCCCTAAAGACCATTTCCCAGAGGCTGAAGGGAAAAGAAGGCCGATTTCGAACCAACCTCTCGGGGAAGCGAGTGGACTTCTCCGCGAGAACCGTCATCTCCCCCGACGCCAACCTCGACATCAACGAGGTGGGCGTGCCCATAGAAATCGCGAAACGGTTGACCGTTCCGAAAAAGGTGAACGTGTGGAACATCGAGGAGATGAAGAAGCTGGTTGAAAACGGGCCAGAAAAGTATCCAGGCGCCCTCTACGTGGTCAGGCCTGACGGAAAACGGATTCGACTGGAATTCGTCACCGAGCGGGAGAAGATCGCGGAGGCCATTCAGCCGGGATTCATCGTCGAACGCCACCTCAAGGATGGAGACATCGTCATATTCAACCGACAGCCATCCCTCCACCGAATGAGCATCATGGCTCATCTGGCGCGAGTGCTCCCCTATAAAACGTTCCGCCTTCACCTGTGCGTCTGCCCCCCCTACAACGCAGACTTCGACGGAGATGAAATGAACCTACACGTCCCGCAAAGCGAAGAAGCGCAGACGGAAGCCCGCCTCTTAATGGCGGTTCAAGACCAAATACTCTCCCCTCGATACGGGGGCCCCATCATCGGTGCAACCCGAGACTTCTTGACGTCAGCCTACCTGTTAACGAGAAAGACGACGACGCTAACCAAAACCGAAGTCAGCCGACTCTTGTCAGCTGCTCGCTATCAGGGACCTCTACCTGAACCCCAGATAACGCGGCCCGAACCCCTCTGGACGGGTAAGCAAATCTTCAGTCTGTTCATACCCGAGGGCGTGAACTATGTGTTAAGGTCAAGCACGTGCCAACGATGCGTAGAATGTAAGTACGAGGATTGTGAGTATGATGCCTACGTCGTGGTGAAAGACGGGGTCCTTGAAAGAGGCGTGATTGATAAGAACTCCATTGGAGCTGAAAAATCGGAGAGCATATACCACCGCATCGTCAAGGACTTTGGGGCAGAAGTGGGAAAAACCTTCCTAAACTCGTTAAGCAGGCTCCTCGCCGAGTTCATAACCATGAAGGGGTTCACGTATACCTTAGACGAGTTGGACCTGTCCAAAGAAAAATACGAAGAGATTAAAGAAAACATTGAAAATGCCAAACATAGAATCCGAGAACTGATCTCCGAGTATCAAAGCGGAACGCTCCAAAGGCTTCCCGGACAAAGCCTAGAGGAAACGCTGGAAATATACATAATGAATGAGCTCTCCAACACCCGCGATGAGGCGGGCAACATCGCAGACGGGTTCTTCGGAATGGAAAACCACGGGATAATCATGACGAGAACGGGTGCGAGAGGCTCAAGCCTCAACATCGGGCAGATGACGGCGTGTCTAGGACAGCAATCTGTGAGAGGGAAAAGAATCTTTCGCGGCTTTAAGGACCGTGCGCTCCCCCACTTTAAGCCAAAGGACCCCAGTCCCGAGGCACGTGGATTCGTGGAGTCCGAGTACCGGGATGGCTTGGACCCCATCGAATTCTTCTTCCACGCCATGGGCGGGAGAGAAGGCCTTGTAGACACCGCGGTTCGGACGCAACAAAGCGGGTATATGCAGCGACGCCTGATAAACGCCCTTGAATTCCTTCGGGTTGAACATGACGGCACCGTTCGGGATTCGAAGGGAAACATCGTGGAGTTCGACTACGGGGAAGACGGCGTAGATCCCGCCAAAAGCGACCACGGGAAGGCCGTGAACATTCAGGGCCTCATCGAACGGATCAAAATAATAGTTGACGAGGGGGAACCAGCGTCAAGAGAGTATGTGGAAGACCACTTAGAGGGCATTGAAACCGAGGTAACGCCTCTACTCGCCCAAGAACTGAAAGCCCAAGTCCTGAAGACCCCCCTGAGTGAACCAGCCCTTCAAAAGCTAATTCCAATGGTCGTTGAAAACTATAAGAAGGCATTGGTCGAGCCAGGAGAAGCTGTGGGAATAGTCGCCGCTCAATCCATCGGAGAACCAGGAACTCAGATGACGCTGAGGACGTTTCACTACGCAGGCGTTAAAGAGAGAAACGTCACCTTGGGCCTTCCGAGGCTAATTGAGATCGTTGACGCGCGGAGAAAGCCTTCAACGCCCATCATGACAATACACCTCGACGAGGAACATCGTTTCAACCAAGAAAAAGCAACGGAGGTCGCGAGAGCACTTGTATTTACGTCGTTGGGAGATATTGCCTCAAACAAATATGTTGATGACCTCCAAGCCACGCTCGTGATCAAACTCGACGCCTCCAAAATGGACGCCCGAGGCGTCACCACGGCCGACCTGGAAAACATCAAAGTCCCCAACTTTACCGTTACCGCGGAGCACGACAGCCTCCACATCACCACAAAAGACGCCAAGAGGCTGAAGAGAATGGACGAAAAAGCGGCGTCTCTTCTCGTCAAAGGATGCGCGGGAATTCGAAGAGCCCTGGTGTCGTATGAAGACGGGGAATGGATTATTACCACCGAGGGATCCAATTTACCCAAGGTCTTAAAGGTCCCCGGCATCGACCCAGCCCGCATCATGACCAACGACGTCCATGAGGTCGCCAAAGTCTTGGGCATAGAAGCCGCGAGAAACTTGTTGATCAAAGAGGCGGGGGAGGTCTTAGAAGAGCAGGGACTTGACGTGGACGTCAGACACATCATGTTAGTCTCAGACATTATGTGTCAAACAGGAGACGTTCGCCAGATAGGCCGCCACGGGGTCAGTGGAGGAAAGGCGAGCGTCATAGCCAAGGCGGCGTTTGAAGTGACGGTATCCACCCTCGTCGACGCTGCTGTCTCGGGAAAAGAGGACATGTTTAAGGGCGCCACTGAATCGGTGATTGTAGGCCAGAGTATCCCCATAGGCACGGGTCTTATCGAACTCTTTATGGGCCACAAGGGAACACCCCCGTAACCGCGGGGAAAACACGGAACGGAAATCACACTCCATGAAGGCGAAAAGGGCATGATAGACGTTGAAAAAGTAATAAAATCAGCGGATACATCTGGAAGAATGTTTTTAGGGTCGAAGAAAGCCATGGACGCGGCTAAAAGCGGCAGGGCGGTGGTCCTAATCCTCTCGTCCAACTGTCCGCCGAAGACCGTAAACAGCGTCCAGCGCCACGCCCACTTATCAAACATCCCAGTATGCATCTACCCCAGCACCAGCGCGGATCTGGGAATGATCTGTGGCAAGCCCTTCTCAGTATCGGCGGTGACCATACGAAGCCTGTCGGATCAAGGGCTCCTGCAGGCCCTTGAAAGAGAAAGAGATTTAGCTCCAGAAGAGCGAAAGTAAATATAATAGTGTGAAAGACTCTAGATGAAGCCTAGCGTAGAAAAGGTCTAAGCATGACTCAGAAAATTCGCTTGAGAAGCGACGAAATGCGGTATATCGCGCTGTTTGAAAACGTCACGGGAGCCGTGGCAACCGACTGCATTATCGACGATGAGCGGCAACGAGTCATTTTGATCGTGAAGCCTGGAGACGTGGGGCTGGCCATAGGTAAACATGGTTCACGAATAAAGCTGTTAAAACGCATGATTCGCAAAGACATTGAAATCGTCGAATACGCAGATAACGCGGAAGACTTCATCCGGAATTCCTTTGCGCCCGCTCGAGTCAAAGAAATACGTATCACCGACAGACTGGACAGCCGGAAAGTGGCTGTCGTCACGATTGAGAATAAAGATAAAGGAATTGCCATCGGTAAGAGTGGAAAAACGGCGGAACGAACACGGTTTCTCGCCAAAAGGTATTATCAAATTGATAACGTAGTGATACGATGAGAAGACGGCGTGGAGCCCTACGTATGGGTATAGGCTAGGGTAAAGTAGGCGTCGTCTCCCCCATGCCCCAGAATGCCGGCGACGACTTCGTTGCGAGTTACAATCATCAGCTTCTCGTGGTCCAGAGTCCTCAACAGAGAAAGAGTAGGGCGGTCGTCAGCTGACTACAATTCCTTCGGGGTCGATTTCATGGAGAATCTTCAGCTCCCGGCGTGTTGGTGGTTTAGTCCGCGATGGCTTCCCTGAGACCGTGATTTCGAACTCACTTGCCGCCCTGACTTGCTCAAGAGTTGTCCCCGGATGCAGGGAGACCACGTTCATGCGTTTGGTTGAATCATCGAAGCCATAGACGCCTAATTGGGTGATCACCCGATAAGGCCCCCCGTCCGCGGGAAGCCCCACCGCCTCCCGTGACCCAGGGCCTGTGAGGTATCCGGGCGTGGTGAGGAAATCCACGTCGTTTACGAAGCGCTTCCTGTCCTGCCGCATGAGGATTATGGTTCGCCAGCAAAGGGAGCCGACGTCGTTGGCTCCGCCGCTGCCAGGCAAGCGGACTCGCGGCTTCGTATAGGAGCCGATGAGGGTGGTGTTGATGTTTCCATAGACATCAATCTGAGCTGCCCCCAGAAAGCCGTAGTCTAAGTACCCCGCTTGGGACATGGCCATGGTATCATGCATACTGGAGGCCATGACGGCTCGATAGAACGTTCGGGAATCCCCCACCGAAAGGGGTAAGACGGGTATTTGAGACCCGACCCCGCCGGCTTCAAAGACCACCAGCAGGTTTGGAGCATGAGTTCGCTGAGCCAGGGTAGCGGCGATTATGGGGAGGCCGGTGCCCACGAAGACGGATTTTTTGTCCTCCAGGATTCTTGCGGCTACACAGGCAAGAAGCTCCGTTGACGAGTAGTTGTGGGTCTCGTTGGCGGTCATTCGTCATCGTCGCCTCCGCAGCCACGGTGCTTTCATGGGCGCCCGTAACTGTTCCACCTTCTGTAAGTAGATCAGTTTTTTGATGCCCCCCACAAGATCCAAGTAATCGTCAAACGCGTCCACGCCATACACGTACTTTTCAAAATATTGCCCTACGCCCTCAGAGGTTCTAGAAAGAGCTAACCATTCACCAATATGTTCTTCGTCAGAGAAGTAACGAAGTGGCATCTGGCAGGGATGGGCGCCATAAGGCGTCTCAACGACGGCGTCGACTACATAGAATGGAATCACCGTTCGCCACGGCGCCCCGCGAATACGCTCGTTGTCGATTACTTCCTCGGTGGTCACAATCAGCCTACGCGCTGCCCGTGAAAGCTCGAAGTCTTCGACAAGGATGCCATCGATCTGCGCGTTCCCATATTTATCGCATCGATGCACATGGATTAACGCGACGTCGGGATAGCACGCGGGAATCAGGCAAAGGGATTTCCCGCTAAATGGGTCCTTCACGAGTTTCGACGAGCTGTGCTTGAAGGTGTCGGTGCCTGAAAGGACGCGGGAAGGAATAAAGGGGACGCCCATCATCGCCGCGAGAAACCTCCACTGATAGCCGCCATTACTGATCTCTGCCACGACCTTGCAGCTTCCCGTTTCAACGGCTCGCCTAGACGCCGGTGACAGCCCTCTCAGTTCGTGGCCAAAACAATAGGCTGCCTCCACCTTGCTCACGCAGCCCGAACTGATCAGTATGTCCGCATCATGGACCGCGGTCTTACCAGCGAGGGCTAAGTTCTGCTTCCTCTGCCGAATGATTTCATAGATCAGCGCCATGGAGACCCGGACGTGGCCAAAGCCGCCGGATGCTATGAAATCGCCATCCTTGATGAACGTGGTAACCGCTTCTTGAACGCCCATCCGCTTGTCCTTGAGATCCCGCGACTTGTGCTTTCGGATCCATCGCCGATTCTCATCGGGGTCATGCCAGCCCAAAACCTCGCCTGTTCCCTCACTTAAGACGTGCACGTTCTCAGTCCACCTTAAGGTTACTTATTATGGTACTTCAAGGATATATGGCCTTGGATTAGGAAGAGAAGGATCGGGCAGGGTTCCTGTGTAAATAAAACGGGCCCCTTTGATCTGGGGGAGGAGGGGGGATCCGTTTGCCGTCTGTAGTCGCCCTCGGTTGCCGTTGTCCAAGTCAAGGTGGAGGCCTACGCGACCGGTATCGGAGTGCTCTTTTGAAGTATTGCGATCCCTTTTTCACGTTAGACAGTGCATCATCGGGAGCGCTCATTCGACATTTGACGTATTATTATACGTCAAGGGTATAAAGTTTATAAAGAGACCCGTGAACCCTTTGAGAAAAAAGGCGCTTATGTATGATAGGACTCGCGGCTTACGGCGTGTACGTCCCCAGATGGCGGATCAAGGTTGAAGAGATAGCTCGGGTTTGGGGTCACGACGTAGAGAGGTACAGGGAAGGCCTCCTTATCAAGGAAAAATCAGTGCCATCTCTGGACGAAGACACCGTAACCCTCGCCGTAGAAGCGGCGCGAAACGCGCTAAAACGGGCGCCTGAAATAAACCCCAAGGAAATAGGCGCCCTCTACGTGGGCTCAGAATCCCATCCCTATGCGGTCAAACCCACGGCTACCATAGTCGCTGAAGCGATTGATGCAACGCCGTCGCTCACAGCCGCCGACCTCGAGTTCGCCTGTAAGGCGGGAACAGCGGGAATCCAAGCCTGTATGGGGTTGGTTAAGGCCGGCTACATTAAACACGGGATGGCCATTGGCGCGGATACCGCCCAAGCCCAGCCAGCAGACCCGCTGGAGTACGCGGCAGCCGCCGGCGCTGCTGCCTATATAGTCAGCGCGGAAGAAGTCGTGGCGGAGATCGAGGGGACTTACTCGTTTACCCAAGACGTCCCCGATTTTTGGAGAAGGGAGGGCTCGGCATATCCTCACCACGGCGGACGCTTTACGGGTGAACACGGCTATTTCGCACAGGTCATCAACTGCACGAAGGGCCTAATGGATCGGTTGGGAACCACGGCGCGGGACTATGACTATGCAGTCTTCCACCAGCCCAATGGAAAATATCCGTTGAAGGCCGCCGAAATCCTGGGCTTCAGCCGGAACCAAGTCCTTCCCAGCTTGGTGGTGACTGATATCGGCAACACGTATTCGGGTTCAGCTCTGATCGGATTAGCAGCGGTTTTAGATGTGGCGGAGGCGGGCAGCCGGATCCTGATGACGTCCTATGGGTCGGGAGCAGGCTCCGATTCCTTCAGCTTAACCGTCACCGAGAACATTGATAAAAAGCGGGATTTGGCGCCGTCGGTGGCGTATTATGTGAAGCGAAAAGAGTACCTGGACTACTCGCTTTACTCAAAGTTCCGGCGGCAGTTCAGGGGGTTCGGAGAATGAGCGTCGGACGAGACCGGTTCAAGAAGCGAGAGGTGGCGGTCGTCGGAGTCGGCATCACGCCCTCAGGCGAACATTGGGACAAGGGCTTAAGGGAGTTGACCATTGAAGCGGGGTTTGCGGCAGCGGGAGAAGCGGGCGTTCGGGGTAGAGACATCGAGTTGATCCTCGTCGGAAACATGTCTGCGGGCATGTTCGTGGGCCAAGAACACGTTGCCGCCTTAGTCGCAGACTTTCTGGGGTTGAATCCGACCTCTGCCGTACGCATTGAAGCCGCCTGTGCAAGCGGTGGCGTAGCGTTTAATCAGGGGTGTTTGGCCATTTCCTCGGGCCTCTACGATCTGGTGGTGGTCGGGGGCGTGGAGAAGATGACGGATGTTCAGGGTAAATGGGCTACTTCGGTGCTGAGTGGCGCCATGGACTTCGAGTGGGAAGCCTATTTCGGCGCTACCTTCCCAGGAATATATGCCTTGATGGCGAGGCGCTACATGCATGAGTACGGATTGACAAGGGAGCAGTTAGCCGAGGTCGCGGTGAAAAACCATTACCATGGAAGCTTCAACCCGCTGGCGCACTTCAGGAATCAAATCACCGTGGATCAGGTGCTTACGTCAAGTCTTGTGGCCGACCCTTTGAGGCTGTTTGACTGCAGTCCCATCTCGGATGGCGCCGCATGTGTCATCCTCGCCCCCGCGGAAAACGCGAGGAGGTACACCGATACGCCCATCATCGTAAGCGCGTGCACTCAGGCATCCGACACCCTAACGCTCTTTGAGAGGAGGAACATATGCACTCTCGATGCGACGGTGGAGGCCGCGAAAGAAGCATACCAGCAGGCCAAGATCGCTCCAGAGGACGTGGACGTGGTTGAGGTCCATGACTGCTTCACGATCGCTGAGATCTTGGCCTTGGAGGATTTGGGATTCTGCGAGAAGGGTGACGCGGGAAAGCTCTATGATGAAGGGCAAACGTATGTTGGAGGATCCCTCCCTGTGAACACGGATGGCGGGTTAAAGGCGGCAGGACACCCCGTTGGAGCCACGGGCGTGAAGCAGATCGTCGAGTTGGTGAAGCAGCTGAGAGGTGATGTGGAACGGGATCGACAGGTTAAGGGCGCGGAGGTTGCGTTAGCTCAAAATGTTGGCGGCTCCGGAGCGACAGCTGTTGTGACGATCTTGCGGAGGGGAAACTAGCGTGTCGCAGCGTGGCGTCTCCTTCCACTGGAGACGATACAAGGAACGCTATATGCTTCTGGGCACAAAGTGTGAAACATGCGGGAACATTTTCTTTCCCCTGAGGAGCGTCTGCCCCAATTGTAGGCGCGACGGAAAGCCGAGTCCCCTGGCCTTATCAGGCAGAGGACACGTATATACCTTCACCGTTATTCGGGTAGCTTCTGAAGGGTTTGAAGCCTTCACGCCCTACATTGTGGGCTTGATTCAGTTAGAGGAAGGACCTAAGGTGACCTCGCAAGTTGTGGACTGCAGGCCAGAGGAGGTATATATTGGAATGAGAGTTGAGGTCTGCTTTCGAAAACTCAGGGAACAGGGAAAGGACGGTATCATCTGCTATGGATTTAAGTTCAGGCCCGCAGATAGCCAAGCCAAACACGAGTAGACGCCGCGCTCAAGGGCGTCCGATAGACTACGGGTTAGCGTCCCATACAGGGTGACGACAGCTGCTTGGGCGCATCGGTCTAGCAACACGTTAGAAGGAGGAGAGCTTCAAGGCGGCTGTCACAAACAGGGAGTGGACGTTACCGCTTGTTTCATGGCTTTGATACAGATAAAGCCGCCGCGATCCAGCTGTGTTGAAGGCTCTTCAGCTGTTATGACGTCGTCAGGTCCTTGCAAGAGGGTGGCAACCCGATGGGTGATCTTGAAGCCCCCGCGCTCAAGGGCTTCTTCTATCTCGTCCACCCCGTAGAAGGTGGCGTGTTTGTAGAATCTATGGCCTTCGGCTTTCTTTCGGAAGTAGCGGCTCCCCCATTGGCTGTCCTTCGAAATGAATCCGAGGACAATGTTTCCTCGAGGCTTTATCACGCGCCAAGCCTCCTGCAACGACGCTTGAAGATCGGTCAAAAAACAAAGGGTGAAGGCAAACAGGACGTAGTCCATGCAGCCGTCTTTCAGGGGCGTGAACTCGCCCACGGCCCTAACGACGCTGACGCCCCGGGTCTTCGCCTTCTGTAGCATCTTCAACGCGGGATCTATGCCAAAGGGGACGCCCAGTCGTGAGGAAAAGACGCCGGTTCCGACACCAACCTCGATGCCTACGCCCTCAAGAGTTAACGCTTGTATTGCTTTGACTTCCGACTCAAGAACCAGTACGCCGGGTGCTTCACGATACCAGTTATCGTATTCTTCAGCGTTTCTGTCGAAAACCGAGGGGCCACGCATGTCAGTTCACCTGGGATTTTGGTTATACCGGAGGATACGGTTGAGTGCGGTTTAAGCACGTTCTTAAGGAGAGACAATGGCAAAAGCCATATATAAGGCGCTACTAACCAAGAAATACGTAGTTAACCGGTGAAAAAGGAAGAATGGGAAAATCGACGAAAGGACTCTATGCTGCACGCAGCTTGAAGCGAAAACGAAAGCAGTTCAGGTGGAAGTATAGGTATTATAAGAGACGGGCGCTCAGGCTTGACATCAAGTCAGATCCGCTGGAAGGCGCGCCCTCGGGGCGCGGCATCGTGCTTGAGAAAGTGGGCGTCGAGAGCAAGCAGCCCAACAGCGCCATTCGGAAGTGTGTTCGCCTTCAACTGATAAAGAATGGCCGCCAGATAACGGCCTTTCTTCCCGGAGACGGGGCGTTAAACTACGTCGATGAACACGATGAAGTCATGATTTGCGGGATTGGAGGAAGCCGTGGCCGGTCGATGGGGGACATTCCGGGCGTGCGATACCTCGTCACCAGCGTGAATGGGGCGTCATTAAAATCCTTGATTCTGGGGAAAAAAGAGAAGCCGATGAGGTAGTCAGCGTACGCCTTATCGATACCTCGTGTGGCAGGTTGTGTGGAAGGCGGTTAACGAGAGGCGAGGGCAACCCGTTCCATTTCATCTCTCTTTTGAACGGCGTAGCTGCGATTGTCGCCTTCTGCGGCTGAGATGAGCTCGTCGGCGAGGCACTCCTCGATGGTTTTTCGGTTTCCAAAGGACGCTCGTCGCGCGCCCTCCGCTAAAAATCTGAGGGCTAAGTCCACGCGTCTCTGGGGCGAGATGTCCACGGCTCGGTGGTATACGATGCCCCCGTACCCGATCCGCGTAGTGTCCTCGCTGGGGGCGGTGTTTTCAACGGCGTTAACAAGGATCTCAATGGGGTTGGCGCCCGTCCTCAGATGAATGATTTCAAACGCCATTTTGATGATGCTTATGGCTTTCGCCTTTTTTCCACAATTCCTTCCGTGGCGCATCAGGTTATTTGTCAGCCGCTCCACGATGTTGGTCTTCGACTTCTCGAATCGTTGATGCTCGTGTCTCCCTCCGCTGTTGGGAAAGTAAATTGGCTTGAGTGAGATGTACTGCTTCAGGCCAGGATCTTTGACTTCAATGCCGTCAAAGCCCCACCTTTCGAATAGCTCGATTTGGTGGCCTTCGTCAACGGCGTCGTTGCTTTGTTTCGCCAAGGAATCGCACCTTAACCAGTTGGTCTAACAAGGAAGTCCTCATATAAACTTTATCTAAAGAACAGGCCTACGTCGCTAGCTCAGGTTTAGGGTCAACCGTGGGAGTCAGGCGAGAGGTTCTGCGGAAGGCCCAGGCTGCTGCTAGCTAGGCTTATGGGTAGTTTGTGGCAGTATTGATCCGCGAAGTCGGGATCCAGCTGCCTCAACCACCTGAGGGACAAGGCGTCAAGATCGCCTGGGGCGGAGTAGAGCAAAACTTTTTAATATTAGCGCTATGAATCTACTTATCTCCAGTCCAAAAGAAGTTTATATATGATTATTAGTATTATCAGGATTGATGAAGATTGAGCAGCGCAAAACCTCATTTGAACTTGGTGGTAATAGGTCACGTTGACCATGGAAAGAGCACGACTGTAGGCCACCTTTTCTACTTAACCAAGGCCGTCGATGAACGAACAATCCAGCGATACGAGGAAGAAGCTAAGACCCTCGGTAAGTCGACCTTCAAGTTTGCGTGGGTCCTCGACAAGTTTAAAGAAGAACGGGAACGAGGGTTAACCATCGACCTCTCCTTCTGGAAGTTTGAGACCGATAAGCATTTCTATACCGTGATTGATGCCCCGGGACACCGTGATTTCATCAAAAACATGATAACCGGGACAAGTCAAGCCGACGGCGCCATCCTCTTCGTCTCTGCCAAGCGGGGGGAGTATGAAGCAGGGATTGGGCCCGGAGGCCAAACCAGAGAGCACGCCTTCCTTGCTAAAACGTTGGGCGTGGATCAACTAGTTGTCGCGATTAACAAGATGGACGACGCCACGGTGAACTGGAGTCAAGAACGATATGAAGATGTTAAAGACGGGGTCTCCGACTTACTCAAAATAACGGGGTACCGCGTGGAAAACATCTCCTTTGTTCCTACGTCGGGATGGACGGGGGATAACTTGGCGGAGAAGAGCGCAAATATGCCCTGGTATAAGGGTCCCACCCTTGTGCAGGCTCTTGACGCGTTTACTGTCCCGCCTAAGCCCGTGGATAAACCTCTTCGCCTCCCCATCCAAGACGTCTACACCATTACGGGCGTGGGCACCGTCCCAGTGGGGCGGATTGAAACAGGAATTATGAAAGTTGGCGACCCAGTAGTCATAATGCCGGGGGCCGTTAAGGGAGAAATTCGATCTATCGAAACCCATCACGAAGAAATCTCAGAGGCGACGCCGGGAGACAACGTAGGATTCAATGTTAAGGGCATAGCCAGGTCCGATGTGCATAGAGGCGACGTCCTTGGCCCTGTTTCGCGCCCACCACCCATTGTGAAAGAGTTCATCGGACAGATTATTGTGATCCACCATCCCACCGCTGTCGCTGCGGGCTACACACCCGTACTTCATACCCACACGTTAACGATGGCGACCACCTTCTCGGAGTTGATTCAGAAGATTGATCCCAGGACGGGGCAGGTTGTGGAGGAAAAGCCGGCTTTTCTGAGGACGGGAGACGGCGCCCTCGTGCGGTTCCGACCCCTCCGACCCATTGTGATCGAAGCGTACTCCGACATCCCCCAGCTGGGTAGGTTTGCCATCCGCGACATGGGGACGACGATTGCTGCCGGCGTGGTCAGGAAAATCACGGAGACGGGGTAAAGCTTTCAACACCTTTTTATTTCTGTTTTTCTATCTATTTTTAAAACGCTGAAGCATCGTCATCCGTGACGAGTTATCAGCGGAGTTAGGTAAAAAAAGTCGGGAGCGACTGTGCTATGGTTCAAAAAGCGCGGGTGCACTTAAGCAGTACCGATAAAGACAGGTTGGAAGAGGTCTGCTTGGAGCTGAAGGAGATTGCTGAGAAGACAGGTGTAAAGGTGGCGGGCCCCATTCCCCTGCCCACGAAGCACTTGAAAGTCCCGACGAGGAAGTCCCCTTGCGGGGAAGGCACCAGTACGTGGGACCGATATGAGATGCGGATTCATAAAAGACTACTCGACATCGCTGCCAATGAACGATGCATGCGACGCATTATGCGGATTAAGGTTCCTGACAACGTCTACATAGAAATAACCCTGATCTAATAGGCGCGTTTTATCGTGTAAGGGTTGATCGGAAGGAGTGGAGGGCGTGAAGCAGCGGAGGCCTCCCGCTGTAAGACGCGGAGAACCCGATAATGCGGCGGCTCGAACCGTGTTCGAGGACGACTCTGTGATGGATTGAGGGGGAGACGCGCTCCGTTCACCAGGAGGCTGAGGAAGAGCGGGCGATTCAATCATCTATTCGTGAAGTGTGCACGAGGAAGGAGTGCAAGGGCCGAGGCGTTGAGGAGGCTTTTGAGGTAACCGGCGGCGTGGAAGACTAGGCAGCACGCCACGTATTGGGAAGCACCATTCATACTGGATGGATTGGACGTTTTTCGCGAGGTCACGCGAGGGCTTCATGGATGACCGAGCCCTCGCACTGGGCGGGAAGAGGCATAGTGAGGAGGCAAGACACGGTGGGAGCGATGTCGATGAGGCAAAAATGGGATCGCATCACGTGGCCCCGTCGAACGCCTGGCCCCTTCATGACGAGGGGGACGCGGATGGATCCCAGTCCAAGACGGGCGGAGGGAATGGTTGACCCGTGGATGCTGGTGTTCGCTGGGATGGGGCCGTCTCTATCCGCCCAGTCGTCGGTGACGGAGATTGCGCCTCTGAAGAAGCGGAACTCTTCCAGAGCTTCGGTAGGTTCCAAGGTAGATATGTAGCCCGCGCGCATGCCGTAGACGACGTCTCCCACGCGGTCACCGTACAGCCCTATCATCTCCGCGTCGTCCCTCGTTAGCGCGAAGGCGAAGGGGCAGTGACCCTTGGGGTCTCGGATACCGTAGAGCGTACTGATCACCTTGTTGCATACATCATCGTATTCCGCACCAGGCATCACTATCCCGTCGGGATCCCGCCCCTTCACATTCACATAGATGTGAACCGAATTGATGGGGTACGCCTGGGTCTTTGACCAGTCTACCACGCGAGTGCCTGCGTCACCCCGCTTGTACGCCAGGAGCCCGTTCTTGATGAGAGCGTTTCCAATCATTGCGGCGCCATAAAGGTAGGGGACGTGGCCGTGATCCGCGGTCACGATGACCAACGTCTCATCATCCGCCTGGCGGATTATGTCCCCGATCATCCTATCGGCCGCGCCGTAGAATCGTCGGAAGCACGTCCAGTAGTAGGACGCGTTGGACGCAGTGTACCAGGGACTGAGGGGGTCGATGCCGCCCCAGAAAGTGTGTTGGGCGTGGTTAGGGCCATGCCATTGGAGAAAGTAGAGATCCCAGTCGTAGCGCGTCATGAGGTATTGCGTCGCCTTCCCCAGCCACCAGGCCTGATACTCTAGCTCTTCCAGGAAAGTGTCGTCGTCGATCCAGTTGTTGAAGACGGCTGTGGGGCCGATGTGTTCCTGGAAGGGGCCGACCGCGTCGAGGAGCTCCCCCGCGATGGACGCCGGCCACGTGAAGCCCGTGGTCGGAAATACTTGGCTTTGATACAGCTTGAAACGTCGGGCGTCGGGGGAGAGCTCCATGAGCTTGAATCGGAAGACACCGGTGTAGTGCTGCACCGGCGCGTCTTCGTAGACAATGTGGGAGTCCTCCCTGTACCTGATGTATTGGGGGATTTTGGCGTCGAAGCCCACCCGCAGCCACTCACTCCAACGGCCTACGGACAACATGGCCACGGCGTTCGAGGCGTCTCGATCCGTGGAGACCACTATGTGGTCGTAGCCGGCTCCCGTGGAGTCCACTACGAGCACGTTGAAGATCTGCCTGCTCTCTACGGTCTTACTCCGCACGTCCACCGGGGCTTCCAGGGGCGTCGAGAAGCTGTGGGGAACATTTTTCCACTCCACCGCCTTCGTGAGCTTGAGCTTCCGCGCCTTGGGGTACGTCTGGGTGGAGAAGCACATGCAGGGCGCGATCTCGAAGGGGTCCAGGCCATACCAAGGGGCTCCACTGCCCTCGACCTGGATCCCCGTCTTCAGGGTGGAGGGGACGGTGCAGGGATACTTCATGAGGATGGACGTCTTCCCAACCCGTTCCCCCGTCTTCCACAGGGGCTCACACCGGGAGGTGGTGGAGAGGAAGCTGGAGTGAACGCGGTTGAGGGGGTCGCCCTCGAAGTGGGTCCACATACAAGAGGTGCCTTGCGTGCCGGGCCAGGTGCCGCAGCCGATGGACGTCCAATTCGTTCCCGTGAGGCTCGGGTGGGTGCAGAAGCCTTCACCGAAGACCCCGTCATCCATCAGCCGTCGTATGTTGGGCAGGGTTCCGTCCTCAGCGAATTTCTCGATGAAGGCGGGAAAGAGGGAGTCAATGCCAATGATCATGGCTTTTCTAGCCATGGAGGGTTCACCAAGAGAAGAGTGCGACGTGCTCGTTTTTAACAGTTTAGTCTTCCTGCGTCGTGGAGAGGAGGCGGTGACCGAAGGGGGTACGGGTGGGAACGCTGCCATGCGAGGAGGATGCTCTCCGCTTGTGCTGTGCGGACCGCTCAGGGGATAGGATATATGTAGGGCGGTTCATTCTCTCCGGGAGAAGCCTGCTTGTAGGTGGAGAGGTCTCATGAAGATAGGTGTGGTCACGAGTGGGGGAGACGCGCCAGGTATGAACGCCGCCCTCCGGGCTGTGGTTCGATACGCCATTCCCCGGGGGGTGGAAGTCGTCGGTGTCGAGCGGGGGTATAATGGGTTGATGGCAAATCAGGTCCAGCCCCTGACCCTTCGATCTGTGGGAGGAATCATTCATCTGGGCGGCACGGTCCTGAAATCCGTTCGATGCCCTGCGTTTAAGACGGCTGAAGGCCTCGCCGCGGGGGCAGCCACCCTCCAAAGGAACAAGATAGACGGATTGATCGTGATCGGAGGGGACGGCTCCTTCCGGGGAGCCTTAGCCCTCCAAAAAGTGGTCAAGGTCCCCATCATTGGCGTGCCAGCCACTATTGACAACGATGTGGCGGGAACCGATGAGACCATCGGATTTGACACCGCGGTAAACACCGCGCTGCAGGCCATCGACAAAATCCGGGATACGGCCCAGTCCCACGACCGGGTCTTCGTGGTGGAGGTCATGGGAAGAGACCGCGGATTCATCGCCTTGGAAGTGGGGCTAACCGCAGGCGCCGGTGTCATCCTGATCCCGGAAAGACGGTGCAATCTCGACGACCTCGCCGCGAAACTACAGAGGTATGAAGCACTGGGGAAAACCACGACCATCATTGTCGCCGCGGAGGGGATTGGCAACACCCATCACGTGGTTGAGTACATCAGAGCCCACACGCCCTTTGAGGTCCGTCACTCCATCCTCGGCCACATTCAGAGAGGCGGGTCCCCCTCGGCACGAAGCCGGATGATCGCGGACCTGTTTGGGACGCGGGCGGTGGAGCTGTTGTTGGAGGGAGCTGAGAGCCAGATGGTGGGGTTACAGGGTAAAACAGTGGTTTCGCGGGATCTAGCGTTCGCGTGCAGGGTCCGGAAGCGGATTGACTGGCGGAAATACAAGTTGGCGGAGGAGCTGGCGGTTTAAGAGAGGCTTGTTTCAGAAAATAAATAAAGAAGAGTACGTAGAATAATAGGGGGAGTCGAGTTAAATCATGGGTTTTAATGCAGGACGTGCGCAGAAGAAGTTTGAGGACTTTGCATACGTCTTGGATTTTCTAAGTCGCGGGATGATGGGGCGAGGCGCCTACAGAGCGGAGCCCATGGTTCAGCTTGTGGGAGAATCCTATTTTACCCTTCTGGAAGCCGTTGCCAGTCGAAACGCGTCCCCTGCCCTGGGAGCGCGCATCTACATCGGTAAAGAATTGAGCCGGAAAGAGATAGAGCACATCCTTGGCCGAATCCAGTATCGAGACTTAACGGCTATCTCAAAGACCGAGTTACCTACCATCCTTGAGGAGATCGTGAAGAAGCAGGAAGGACGATTCGTCGGATTCTTCAATAGTACGACGGGGATCACACCCCGGATGCATTCCCTCGAACTTTTGCCCGGCGTCGGCAAAAAGTTCATGTGGAACATCCTGCGGGCGAGGGAGATGAAGCCCTTCACCAGCTTCCAAGACATAAAGGAACGAACTGAGCTGCATGACCCCGCGAAGCTCCTCGTCAAGAGGATCTTAGAGGAGCTATCAGAAGACGCGAAGTATCGGATCTTCACGCGTCCTCCATAATCAGCGGAAAATCCGTGTGGCGAACGCTTCGTCTTCTTCGCAGATACGGGATCTCTGGTATGCGTTGAAGAGGCTGTGACGCGAACGGGGTGGGGGTTCGACGTCTTCTTCAAGGGTTGAAGACCCTGCGCTAAGAGGGGGTCAGGGGAGACTACTGTCGATAAGCCACCTTCCAGGAAAGACCTGTAAGCGGGATAACCGCGGAACAAATAGGGAGAACGCAAATAATAAAAAAGATGCGGCTCACCATAGGAATGGAGATTCTGATTGAGTGCTGTTTCTATCGTGAAGAGGCGTGGGAAGAGTGTGGAGGCGACGGTTCGGGAAGCGGTGGAGCTGGTGGGCGGCCTTGGAGCCATCGTCTCGAGGCGAAGTCGAGTTCTCGTCAAGCCCAACCTCGTGAAGCCCATTGAGTCAGGCACCGGTGTTATAACCGACTGCCGGGTGACTGAAGCCGTCGCCAAACTGGCGTTAGAGGAGAAGCCGGCTCGGGTGGTGATAGGGGAGGGCAGCGCCTACGGGTATGATGTGACAGGAGCCCGGGCGGACACGTTAGAGGCCTTCAAGCGATCAGGTACCGATGCCGTTGCGGAGAGGTTGGGCGTTGACAGCGGCCATCTGTGAAGCCTGTGGCATTAACAAGCGGGTTGTGGCTGCGGCAATAGAAAGAATTCACGGCAGTCTAAATGAGATTCAATGATTCGGTCTAGGCCTGTAGCTTTCATAAACCGCCGATGGTACCAACGAGGTGTGTGCCGCCGCGTTTATTCAACTCCACCAAAGAAGGGAAACGATACACGCAGGAGCATGACGCCTCGGATGTTGTTGAAGGGGTTGCCTCTCCATTCACAAGCTCGTTAAAGGGGCGTTACAGCGTCCTCTATCCTGATTTTCCTAGGCGGAAAGCCTTTATGTGGAGATCTGAGTATTCCGGTATGAGAGGCCTTAGTTAATTGGTTGGCGACGGAGGGTGGTGGAATTGAACGTTGGGTTAATCGGGTGTGGGGCTATTGGGTGCACGTTAGCCCGAGGGATTATTGAGGGAAAAGCCGGCGACATCAAGCTGGTTGCGGTCTGTGACGTCCTCGAGAAAAGGGTCGACGGGTTGAAGGAAGACCTTTCGCTGCCCAATCTGTTCACTACGACAGAGCCGGACGAACTTATTGAGCGAGAGGACGTGGAATTCGTGATTGAGGCCGCGTCTCAGACCGTGGTTCACGCCGTCGCGGAGCCGGTTCTGAAGGCAGGGAAGGACATAATGATCATGAGCGTCGGCGCTCTCCGGGACGGCGCATTGGCTGACCGCTTGGAGAAGCTAGCTGAGGAGAAAGGGGTCAAGGTGTACCTGCCATCGGGAGCTATCTGCGGGCTCGATGGAGTCAAAGCAGCGTCCGTCGAAGGAATCACCCGTGCGGAGATCACCTCGACCAAGCATCCGCGGAGCCTCGAGGGAGCACCGTATCTGGTGGAGAACCAAATCAGCCTGCGTGGCTTGACCAAGCCAAAGATTGTGTATCGAGGACGGGCGAAGGACGCGGCGAAGGGGTTTCCGAAGAACGTGAACGTTGCTGTTGCACTCAGCCTCGCCGGCATCGGCGTCGACCGCACTATGGTGACAATTATCGCGGATCCTGAGGCGACACGCACCCAACATGAGGTCCGGGTGGCGGGGGAGTTTGGGGAACTCTACACCGTGGTGAAGAACTACGTGCATCCAGAAAACCCGAAGACCAGTTACCTCGCGGCCTTAGCGGCTATCCGTACGCTTCGAAAGTGTACCGAGGCGATTCAGGTAGGCACCTAAGGCCGACCCGCCCTTCGGGGGCCTCTTCGCTGCCATCGTTCAGAAAGGATGGATGTAATATCTGCTATTTTATCGGAGACGACGGGTGGAATCCTGTGGTCAGGTCGACTAACGTATGAGGGTCTGGTTGAGGTCTAGGGCCTTCGGTGAGTGGGTTAATGAGCCCAAGGAGAGGATGTCAACGCCTGTCTTCGCGTATTCGATGAGGTTGTCGGGGGCGATGCCCCCCGAGGCCTCTAAGAGGACGCTGTCATATAACCCGCGTTCTTTGAGGGCGGTTATCACGCCCTTGATTTGTGGAGGCGGCATATTATCCAGCATGATGACGCAGGGCTGAACTTCGCCTGGTTCCTGGAGATCATGGAAGGTTTTGGCTGCGGTTAATGCGTCTGCCTCGTCTTCAACCTCCACTTCAATGAACACGGCCCGGTCTCGGTGCTGCCACGCCCTTGTCAACGCTTCCTCAATGTAGTCTTTCTGATATCCTTCCCGCTTCAGGCCTTCCAAATGGTTGTCTTTGATCAGGATGGCCTCCCATAGGCCTAGGCGGTGAGTCCCGCCTCCACCCACCCACACGGCCTTCTTGTCCAGGAGGGGCCAGTGGGTCTTTCTCGTGGCCACGACTAGGGCGTCCGCACCCGCCGCCTTCACTTGATCTAGCAATCGCCGGGTCATGGTCGCGATGCCGCTCATCCTCTGCAGGACTTTGAGGCCCGTTCTCTCCGTCTCCAACAAGCGTTTCTCGGAGGCCCTGAGCTCCAAAACGAGGTCTCCGGCGTGCACGGGATCCCCATCTCGTTTATGGGACGTGACAGCTATTCCGTGCTGTTCGTAAAACCACGTGACCTCCGCAATTCCTGCCATAACGCCGTCTTCCTTGGCTCGGACCACCGCTCGTGCGGGATCCGTTTTGTCGCCAAAGATCGAGGTGGTGGTTATGTCACCCATCTCGCCGAGGTCTTGTTCTAGAACGTCCTCGGTGAACCGCTTAACCCACGTCAAGTATGTGGGGTTGCTCAGAACCAGGCGGTCTCCCCGCTTAAATCCGCGGTTCAACAGGTCTTTTCGGTTCATTCTTTGACCTCTAGCATCCGGTCCAAGGCCCGTTTGGCCTTAACGCGGATGTCTTCAGGGACCTGAACCTCATAGCGCATGGTCTGCAATGCACGAGCGACCTTCGCTAACGTGATTTTTTTCATGTCTTCACAGATTATGTCCTCGGACGGAGAATAAAAGGTCTTATCCGGGTTTTCTTGCGTTAACTCGTATAGAAGGCCCCTCTCCGTTCCAACCACGTATTCGTTCGCCGACGAATTGGCGGTGTACTCTAACATTTGTGCCGTGCTCCCTACAAAATCGGCCAGCGCTATCACTTCAGGAGTGCACTCTGGATGAATCATAACTCGTGCGTCGGGGTGAGCCGCCTTTACCCGGCGAAGGTTCTCAGCCGTGATTTTGTAGTTGTGAACGGGACAGAACCCCGGCCATAAGATGATCTGCTTATTCGTTTTACCCGCGACGTACCTACCCAAGTTTCGATCAGGGACGAAGATCACCTGCTCTTCCGTCAAGGAGTTCACGATGTTGACGGCGTTGGACGAGGTGCAGCAAATATCGCTCTCGGCTTTAATGGCTGCTGACGAATTAACGTAGCTGACAACGGCGGCCTCGGGATACGCTTCTTTCTTGGCCCTCAGCGCCGTCACGGTAGCCATGTCCGCCAGGGGGCAGCCGGCGTCCCGTTCCGGCAGGAGCACGATCTTGTCGGGATTGAGGATTTCCGCAGTCTCCGCCATAAACCACACGCCACAGAGAACGATTACGTCCGCGTCGATGTCCACCGCGATGCGGCTCAGGGCTAACGAGTCCCCCGTGTAGTGGGCGATGGCCTGCACCTCATCCCGTTGATACACATGCGCCAGAATAACCGCCTTCCTCTCTTGCGAGAGCCGACGTATGTCCTCCGTCAATCTTTCCACGTCATCACATCCGTTGCTCAGTCTTACGAGGGCACCGCCGATCTCTCACGGTCTCGGTCTTGCCCTGTCCGAAGTGAACCCCGTGAAATCCGTGAAAAAGCGTCTTCACCCTCCATCAGCTACCCCTCCAATCCCCTTGGGAACCCTCGTCTACTCCCACTACAGTCAATCACGTGTTTTACTCTTCGACCCTCGGAACAGGTGACTTCAGAGGAGCTAAGCCTCACTTTTATGTTTTTGCTTTATACCTCGATGCCTGACACCGTGTTTCCAAACGATGCGATGGGTTGATCGCCGCAGCCTTCTAATGGGTGGGTCATTGGTGAACGGCGTCCCCGTAGGAGTTCTAGAAAAAAGAGGGGGCGGTACCTAGATGTAGCCTCTCCAGGGCTTGGGTTCCTCGTCGAGGCTTAAGAGCTTCGCGGGCGTGGTCTTGGTCATTAAGTCGACCTCCTTCTCCGAGAAGCCGTTCATCCTCAGCGAGACCATCATGTGCCGCATCTCGTCGATGGGGTGGCAGTGGGTTTCGGCGCCCATGCCTGAGGTCAGGACACAGTGCTCGGGGCCGATTCTCCGCATGAACTCGGCGAGGGCCGGGTGACGGGACTCGTCCTTGGGGATATCATACTCCAGATACGCGCCCATCGCCACGAGGGTCCGCTGTTCCTCGAGGGTGAAGCGGTGGGCATGGTCGATCATGATCTTGGTGACCCCCGCGGTCCGCGCTGCGGGGACCAAGGCAGCGCACTCTCGGTAGGAGATGTGACAGGTGTTGAGAATGATGTCGCCGGCAGCGGCGATCAAGTCGAGGATGGCGTAGACAGGGGGGACCAGCTCCCCCGTTTCCAGGTCGATGACGTTGATGGGTGGGGCCTTCATCCACGCCTGGATGGGGCGGGTCTTCAGGGGATGGTCGGCGGGGAGGTTGTGCCAGTTGTAGCGGGAGTAGAAGGGGTCGGTACTCAAGGTGCCCGCGTGCATGTTGCCCATCCAGATCACCTTGGCGCCCATCAAGATGGCCGCGTCCACGGCGTGGGGGTTCAAGCCGCCGACGCACCAGTTCAAGACGACGCCGCCGAAGACCTGGATGCCTGGCACGTGCTTCATGACCAGCTTCGTGCTGTCGGCGTTGCAGCAGTGGTGGCGCTTGGAGACGAAGGCCCGGTACCCCATCGCACGGAACTGCTTGGCTAACTCGATTTCGTCGAAGAGCCGCCGGTACACGCAGGGAAGACAGTAGACATGGAGGTCGGACACGCCTCGCAGCCACTGCCAACTCCCCGTCTGGAACTCCTGGAGGTACGGCGGGGCCTCGGCTTCTTGCGCCGTCGCGGGGTTCGGATCGTACAGGGGGGACCCAGATGTGGCTTCCGGAGGTCCTCCGGGGCGCATACGGTGCATCACCGCGGAGTCACCCATGGCCTGTCGGTGAGAACGCGCTTCAATCGCTCGGCGACGACCTGCGCCTCCCCGTCCCGCAGGTAGTAGGTGAAGAGGAACACCGAGGCGCGGCGGCTGAAAGGGCCGAACTCGCGGTCCTCAACGCGGGGAAACCGGAGGTAGATGCCGGGGTCCCCGTCCCGCAGGGCCGCATACAGGCTCTGCATCGTCAACAGGCCCAGCGCCTCCTTGTCCACGTCTACGCGGACGACGGGGGTTCGGGCCATGAGGGGATGCTCGTAGGCTTGGCCGTCGTTGGGAACCACGCAGACGTCGACGCCGGCGACACCGTCCAGCTGCGTCGCCAGGTACTCGGCCGTCGCCATCTGTCGCGCGTACTCCGCGTCCTCGTCCCGACGCAGGCTCAGCTCCAGCGCCGCGACCAGGCCGACGATGCACTCCTTGCTCACCTTGAAGCCCCGTCCGATGCCCTGGTTGGGTGCGGAGTGCTCGCGGATGGCCTGAATAAGCGCCCGCCCCCGCTCCCCCTCACCGAGGATGAGGCCCGTGTTCTGCGGGCCGCGAAGGCCCTTCCCGCCACTGAAGAGGGCGAGGTCGAAGCCCAAGTCCGTTAATTTGTGTAAATTCGCGTAGGGGGGGAAGGCCCCTGCGCAGTCACAGATGCTGGGCAGATCGTGCTTCTTCGCGGTCTTCGCGACCTCCGCGAAGGGGATCCATCCGCAGGGCACGATGTTGTAGTGGTAGCCAGCGGCTATGGCGGCCGTCTTCTCAGTGATCGCGTCCTCAAGGTCGCGGCGGCGGCTGCCTAGGGGACCGCCGACCGGCACCAAGCGGCCGCCGCCTAGCGCGAATTGTTCGGGGTACGCGATCTGGCTGGCCTGCATGAGGATCTGGTTCCGCCCCGCGATGGGGGGGTCGTCGGTGAAGGGCAGCTGCCGCCACTTCCTTTCGTCGCGGCCCGCGATGGCGGCGGCCACGGAGAGGGTGATGCCCGCCGCCGCGCCGGTCGTGATGTAGGCTGCATCGACCTGGCAGAGGGTGGCGACGCGTTCGCCCGCCTTCGTCAGCAGGGCGTTGAGGTCGACGAAGGTCTGTGACACGTCGGCCATGGCCTGCAGCACCTCCGGTTCAAGGTAGGTGCCTCCGAGGACCGTGGACCAGTTGCAGGCGTTAATCATCGAGCGGAGGCCCAGCCGCTCCAAGACCTGACTCGTGTAGGGATACGTCACTCGTACTCGCCTCGGGTCTGTTAATGCTTCTCGGGAAATTTAAGACTACTGCTCGCTTGACGGGAGTATGTGGACGGCAAAACAATAATTAGAGGAGAGGCCCCCTTAGGACCTAAATGCCGACCAACCTCCCCCCTGAATGCACCGCCCTCGAGAAGGCGTATCTGAACGCCAAACGGCCGGCGGAGAAGATCGCGGCCCTCCAACAATACCTGGCCGCGATTCCGAAGCATAAGGGGACCGAACGCCTCTGCGCCCGCCTCAAGACCAAGCTGGCCAAGCTGCGGCTTGAGGAAGCGACGAAGAAAGACCGGCGGGGGCCCAGCTATCTGGGAAGCCGGTACGCGGTGAAGAAGGAGGGGGCGGCTCAGATGGTTCTCGTGGGCTTGACTGGCTCGGGAAAGAGCTCAATTCTGAGGATACTAACCAACGCGCGGCCCGAGGTCTACGGGTACCCCTTCACCACCCGGGAGCCCACGCCCGGAATGACCGCCTTCGAGGACATCCAGATTCAACTGGTGGAGGCGCCAGCCCTCTTCAAGGGCGCAGGGGACGGGAGCGGCTGGGGGCCCCGCGTCTTGGGTTTGGCGAGGAACGGCGACGGCCTCATTTTAGTCGTGGACCTCGCCGCGGCCGACCCCCGCCGCCACCTGAGGACGCTCATCGACGAACTGGGCAAGAGCCACATAGCCGTTGTGGAGCAGAAGGGGAAGGTGGTGATTGAGCGCAAGGAGTCGGGAGGCCTCCAGGTCGTCTTCCTCACCGCGAGGCGCGTGAAGACCCATGAGGTGAAGCACTTACTGCGGCAGATGAAGCTGGACCACGTTGTGGTCAAGATCCAGGGCGACGTGGATCTCGCGGACATCGCCCAAGCCCTCCTCCACGAGACCGTCTACAAGCCGACGATCGTGCTCGCCAACAAGATGGACGTGGAGGGAGCGGCGGCGAAGCTCCAAGCGCTGCGGGCCGCCTTCAGCGACCTCCCAGTCTACGCGGTTTCTGCCGCCCAGGGAACCGGGTTTGAGGAGATTCCGCAACGGATCTTCGAGGCCCTCCGAATCATTCGCGTCTACACCAAACGGGCGCGGCTGCCGCCCTCCACGAAGCCGATGATCCTGAAGGCGGGGTCCACCATCGGCGAGGCGGCGAAGATGATCCACCGCGACTTCTATGCGGACTTCAAGTACGCGCGGCTGTGGGGATCCAGCAAGTACCCAGGAGAGCGCGTGGGATTACACAACGTCTTGCAGGACAAAGATGTCCTCGAGATTCGGGTCTAAGCCTCGACCGCCCGCCGCAGAACCCCTATAAGCAGAGAGGCCTCCCGCTTCGAGATGAAGGCCCGTGACAGCACGTTTTTGAAGGCCGTGGCGGCGAGACGGCGGCGGTGCGGCGGCGCTCCTTCCTTCACGGCGAGGGCGGTAAACAGGGCGAGGAGCCGCCCCCGGGCCGACGCGTCCGCCGCGGCCCCATAGCCCCGCCCGCCGCCCGCGACATCCGCCGTCCACAGCTCGTAGAAGATGATGGCAGCGGCGGACGCCACGTTCAACGCGCGGTACGTCGGACTGGAGGGAATGGACGTGACGACGTCACATCGGTCAAGTTCACGGTTGGAGAGGCCGCTTCCCTCCCGGCCGAAGAGCAGCGCGGCCTCCCCGCGTCGACTCTGGAGCCGCGTGGCCAACTCGTCTACGGTGATGGCGGTGCGGCGGAGGTTGGACGACTTCGTCGCCACGACGGCGGTGGTTCCGATCACCCAGTCCACCCCTGCCAAGGCCTCGTCTAAGGCCCCGACGATAGAGGCCCCGGCCAACACGTCGCCGGCGTGAACCGCGCGGGCGTAGGCATCATTCTCCAGCTCGACCTGGGGGGCTACGAGGCACAGCCTGGAGAGACCGAAGTTTTTCATGAGGCGGGCAATGGCCCCCACGTTTCCCGCGTGTTCCGGCGCCACTAAGACCACTCGAACGTTCACCATACGTCCTCCTTGCCTCCCATAAGGCTAATCGGTAGCTTAAAGGCTTTAGTCGGGCCAGATGGAGCCAGCTTCCTCCGCAGTTAGACACTTGGAAGGGCAAAGAATTTGCGCAGTTTAAACAGCAGCCGCGGCCGTTTGACCACGGCCGTGACGTGGCGCAGCAGGGTACGACCCACCCGAGATTGGCGGTCGATGTCGCCGTCGACCGCGATTTGCTGGGTCAGGGACGCATCGCGTCGAAGAAGAGTGAAGAGGTAGTCCACTTCGCCGTCGCTTAACGCGTCTAGGAAGGCTCGGGCGCGCACACTGAAGGCGATCTCCCGCCCGAACCGGGTTCGCCACGCTGTCTCGTAGCTCATCAAGCCGTCCCGTCTGAGTAGGGGGTCGGACGACGCCTGTAGTGCTTGGGAGATGGCGGCGCCGGCGAGCTTCGCACAGGCCATGCCGTAGTAGAGGCCCCCGCCCGTCGTGGACTTCACCTGGCCCGCTGCGTCACCCACGATCACGACGCCGTCGGCGACTGTGCGGGGGAGGACGCCTCCTGTTGGAAGGATGTGCGTGTGCTGCGCCAGAACGCGGTAGCCCCCAAGTTTCTGCCGGGCCACGGGATGGTTGGTCATGAAGGCGTCGAGATATGTTGAGGCGGGGAGCGGCGCAGTGGGCTGGATAGCCAATCCGACCCGCGCGGTGTCGTGGCCAGTGGGCACGATCCACGCGAAGAAGCCCGGCGCCCACGACGCGCCAAAATAGAGTTCCACTAGGCCGGGCACGAGAGAGACGGTGGAAACCTCGCGTTGAACGCCGATTCGAACCGCTGACGGCGGCTTCGAGTATAAGCCGGCGACCCGCGCCGTATGGGAGGCGGCGCCGTCTGCCCCCACGATCAGTCGGCACGTCACGTCGCAGAGCGTCCCCTGCCGCTCAAAGCGGATGATGACGCCCTCGGGCGTGAGGGCAAAGGTCTTGGCGCGGGAGTACGTGTACAGCGTGGCGCCGGCGTCGACCGCGTCGGCTGCGAGGGCTTGGTCGAGGAGGACCCGATCGAAAATAAGAGCCTGGTCGTCGGCCCGCGTGATCGTGAGGGGGATCAGGCTGGGCGGGTAGAAGACGGCGCCGCGGACCCGATGCAGCACACCCGTTTCGCCGAGCCCCAGCTCGGCGACAGCCGTGACGGAAAGCTTCCCCGTGCAGTGCGGGGGCACGCCGACTTCCGCGTGTTCTTCGAGCACGAGGACATCGCCGCCGAGCTGGGCCACGGTCTTCGCTAGGGTTAAGCCGGCAGGCCCCGCCCCAACTACCACAACGTCGTATTTCACGCTAGGCTGCCCCCCGTGGCGGAGATGCGGTTCCTGACTACGCCGCGGTTCGCGGGTGACGGAGCGGGGGAGGCGCAGGTTGACGGAGTTACTTGAAGAAGGGGCGCCTCTTGAAGGAGAAGAATGGACGGGATTTCTCTGGATTTTGAAAGCAGTCGGGTATCGTGTAGAGGTAGATGGTGTGTCCCCCGAAGTTCTCCTTTTTGGTGTAGGACCAGCCTGTGAAGTCGAAGTCGTGGCTGACGATCCGCGTCCCGGGCTTGGCCTCCTCGGAGAGCTTGGGCTTCAAGCGATTGTTGCCCGAGGTGGTGAGGTAGAGGGTGATGATGGTCGCTTCGGAGAGGTCGGCGTTAAACGCGTTATCGTGGTATACCGTGACGCGGCCCTCCAGGGCTTGGCTTTTAATCGTCTCTAGGTTCCGCTGGTAGAGGTCGCGCCGCATCTCGTAGCCCACGGCTTTTTTCGCCCCAAACTCCTTCACCGCGGCAATGATTATTCGGCCGTCCCCGCAGCCTAGGTCGTAGACGACGTCGTCCGCATGGACGTCGGCCAGCTCCAGCATCCGTGTGACGACTTTTGGCTGGCTCGGGACGAAGGGCGCTAAACTTACGGTCATCCGTATCCACCATTCAAGACACATACAGAGTGAAGAACCTATAAATAACTCTATCCCTCTGTCATAACCAGAAAGACTATAAGACACGACGGGCGAAGGGTATAGGCATCGGCGGCGTTGAAGCCCTTGGTTATGGCTCCGTGGACCAAGGCAGGTCGAGCATGGAAGGGGTGTATGCAAGGGTTTCGCATCGATGTCGTAGGAGGAATCTGAGGTTTCAGCCAACGTTAGAATAATCGAGCTCACGCAGCTGGCGCTCAAGGAGCCCATCTTAGTGCAGGGCCTGCCGGGGATCGGCTTCGTCGGAAAGATCGCCGTGGACTTCTTCATTGAAGAGCTTAAGCCCGCGAAGATCGCCGAGGCGTATTCCACGTATCTCACGCTACCCGATGGCGACATGGGCGTCAAGATTGAGGCCAACGGCGCGTACGCCCTCCCCAAATACGAGTTCTACGCCTACCACGCGACGGAGCCCCACGCCATCTTCCTGACGGGCGACGTGCAGCCCAGTCCGTGGGGACAGTACCGGGTGGCCGAAGAAATCCTCGACTTCGCCGACCGCCTCGGATGTAAGACCGTGATTGCGCTGGGTGGCTATAGCACTCCCCACAACCTGGAGGCGGTGTACGCCATCTCCAACGACTTAACGCTGATCAATCCGTATCGGAGCCGCATCAAAATCGCGCGGGGCGGCGTGATTAAGGGCGCCTTCGGCGTCATCCTCGGGCTGGGCGAGAAGCGCGGCATGAACTGTCTGGGCCTCCTCGGCGCCACCCGCGGGGTCTACCCCGACCTCAAGTCGTCGAGAAACGTGGTCCAGCTCGTCGCGGACATGCTGGATCTGACGGTGAACCTCGGGGGCTTGGATCGACGGATTGCCGACGTGGAACTCAAGATGAAGCGCCTGCAAAAGCTACAGCGAAGCATGCCCATGCAGCAGGGCGGCGAACAGGAGCGAGAACCCCCCGGACCCTACATCACGTAGCCCCTCTTCCGTCAATCCGCGCCACGACATCAGCTCCTTCACGGGGAAGCCCATCGTGACACCGCGCGCTGAAGCCCCTTGAGGTAACGAAGATTTATTTAGTGGGCGGGCGAAGAAGATACTATCAGTAGCTACTACAAGTGCGTGGGTGGGACCTGCCCGCATACAACCCTGAACCAGGGTTGACGGCTTATCCATTCTGTAGGAGCGGTTCAAGTGGCGGTCATCGAAATCGAGAGAAGACCCGTTCAAGCGGTGCAAGGGACTCAAGTGGCTCGCCGCGCGCCGCCGCAAATCTTTGTTGCCCACACCGCCGTCTCGAAGACACTCGTAGACGCCATTCAGAGCGCGATCCAAAAGGCGAGGGTGCGACCCTTCATCGCCGAGCGCGAAGACTACGGGACGAATCCCGCGGAGAAGATGACCTACGGGATGCGGGGCTCGGACGCGCTCTTCGTCGTGCTGACGAAGAACGCCCTGCGGAGACAGGCCACACGGGACTGGATCCTATTTGAGGTCGGGTTGGGCCGGGCCGTGTTGCGGACGCGCCCGGCCCAGGCGACGATGCCCCATCGGATCTTTGTGTGGAAAGACGCGCGAATCAAACTCCCCAAGGCCAGTCCCCTGAAGCTGATCACCGATCATCGGCCGCTGAACCCCCGCAGCAAACGGTCCCAAAACAGGATGCTGGACGAGATGCAGACCATCGCGCGCAGCCTCTCGATTCTTCGCCGCCTCTAGGGAACGGAGCCCCCACCTCGGTGCATAGGGGGAGCATCCGCGGCTACACTCCGATCCAGCCACCGACGTAGTCGCCAAAATACGCTAACATGGCGAAGACCACGAGGCGGGGGACGAAGCTGAGGATGAGAAACACGTCTACGCGCGTCTTTAGCAGGCCGCAGACGAAGGCGAGTAACTCCACGGGTAAGACTGGGATGAGGCCGAAGATGGTGTAGAGGACCCAGCCCCATCGCTCCCATACGTGGATGATGTCGTCGAGCTTTTCGGCGGAGACCTTCTTCCTCACGTAGGGACGTCCCAGATAGTAGGCTAAGCCGTAGTTGACCAGCATCCCGAGGGTGAAGCCCGTGGTGGCGACCCCGATGAGAGGGATCTTGGGCGCGCCGAAGAGGGCAGCGGCCACCACGAGGGCGGGGCTGCCCAACGGCACCACGGTGCCCGCTAACAGGGTCGCGAAGAAGATCCCGACTAGACCATAGTCCGCGACAAACGCCTGCAGGTCCCCAAAAAACGGGGACTGCCCCACGTCGAAAGAACGGAAGAGACCGAGGAGAATTAGGCCCACCGCCGCGATGACCACGCCTACGAGGAGAGAGGACCGCACCCAAGACGTCTTGAGGAGATCGGAAAACCCCCGAGACGCGTCTCCGTCCGTCCCCTTACCCCCAGCGTCGGCCCGTGTGACCCGTAGTTCAGGCATGTTGGTCATAGGTTTCCGTCCTTACCCCCCTATAAGGCTTACCGTTCAATGGCGGCCGGGTCGTTCACGCAGGCGCGCTGGAAGCACCGTCCGCAGATCGAGGCATGAAGCCGCATCCGAAGCGGGGCAGCGGGACTAGAGGTAGATCATGAAGGCTCACGCGGTCGCAGCCATGACCACAGCACTCCATGACCTAGGCGCGGGTCTTCTCCGCCATCAGCCCATTCACTCAAGCCATAGTACCCTTCATCCACGCTGCAATCTGATGCGTACGGGAGGACGCCGTTATCAGCTCGCTGCCGGCCATCACCTTCTGCCTCACCGCCTCGCCCGTGAAACGCCCCAGGTTCCGTCTCAACGCCGCAATCATGGCAACGTCTCGCGTACCTATATCCGACTCAATTACTTCTTGTTCGGCCCCGCATCTATGCCTCCGCCCCGTCGTGCGACTGGAAGAGAGAATTTCCCTGCGGTGTCGAGAAAGCGTAGAGAACATAGGCGTGGTATACCCGTGGGGGCTTGTAGGCGGGTTCTGTACGGCAGGTCGCTTACAGGTCCGCGTTCCGTGATTTTTTTCCGTTTTTGGGTGATAAAACGGGTATTTTTCCCTAAAGCGGATAGATCTTACGGTTTTCGTTAGACAACGCTTTAATAACGTGTTTTTTGAGTATGCGTAAGAAACAGAAGACTCATGTAGGGCGTGGCGTCGTCAGATGCGTTGGTTGTCGGGGACAAAGGGCCGAAGCCTCATGGTATCGACCTTCATATTGGTCGCAATCAGTCTCGTTACGGCAGCGGCGTCCATGACCTATCTCACAGGCGTCGAGGAAGCCCAGATGCACTTCGAGCAGGTAGTAATTAGGAGGGTGAAGGTGTATCCCGTCCTCACTTTGGAACAGCAGACCAATCGGCTCCTTGAGGGCGCGGGATGGATCATCTCGATGACGTTGACCAATGAGGGTGATCGCGAAGCGACGATGGCCAATATCTTCCTCAACGGGAACCCCGTGGAAACGTATGATAATGTCGCCGTCTTCGATGGGACGTGGTACGTCAAAACGGGAGAAATCGCTCTCTCCACAGCGAGCGGAAGCAGCACCCCGCTATCCATCGCCATAAAACAGGGGGTCGACAACGCGGGAGGCATCGTCTTCAGCCCCGGACTCTATCTCGAACTCAAGGTCCAATTGGCTTCAGGCGGGTACTGCATACAGATCGCTACCTTGAAGTAACGGGTCCTTGAGTTGAAAGCAACGCCGTCTTAAGCGGTAGGCCTGCGACCTCGGGACCAGTGGGATTGCAAGCGGCGGCGACGTCGAAAAGGCGTTGTCAGCTGGTCCAGGACCACGATGAGCGATATATGATCTTTACCTCGTGAGCTGGTGCAACACCCTCTCACATTTACTGCAGGATAGTACGCGGTCAGGAACAGTGAAGAGGGGTATGCGGAAGACCGTCTGTTACAAGGAAAACATATGACGCCATGGTGCAGTGGAGAGATGGCCGGTTGATCGACGTCCTCCGCGTCTTGAAGGACCTCCTGAAGCGTAACGTAGAAGCGCCCTGATCATAAGGGCCGCAGCTAGCTCACCAAGTCGCTAGCTATGGCGCATGTTGCTTTTTTTGAAGGCGGTTAGGCACCCCGAAAAAGGGTTGAACAAGGCTACAATAAGAACCAAAAACGCGTCGAAAAAAGGGTAAGCAGAGAATCGAGTGCGGCGTGGCTAGCCCGGTTATGTCAGTAACATACGGATTCTGACTCCATATTTGTTCTTCATAAGTACTATATGTAGTAAAAAGTTAGTTGAAGAACACCGCATAAATGTATTGAAAATAGGAGACATAAAATGGAGAAAAAGAGTCTTATCGGCGCCCTGTTCCTGCTACTGAGTATTTCTATCCCCGTGGTTTCCGCGTTTGTTTACGAGTCGGCGCAGCAAACCGTGACCCAGACCGTTGTCGAAGTGGCGACAATCACCTTGCAGAACTCAGCGTTAGGCAACATCGACGAGGGCGAAACCAAGACCTACACGAAGACGGGCGGCGGGGGCGACGTGGAATTAGCAAGCCTCGGTGACGCCATCAGCCTCACCACCACCAAAGCCAGCGTCTACCTACACCTGGATAGCGATCTCAACGATCTCACCGACTACTCAACCTACAACATCGTCGTCAAGTTTTCCGCGGTGGAAGGCACCACCTACTCCGTGGGAGAGACGGCCTGCACCTTGAGTCTGACTTCAGCTGACCACAGCTCCATCGACCTCGACGTGGCTGGAACGTGGGCGTTCGACTTCGAGCTAACCACGACGGCAAGCTCCGTAGATGCGAATTCACCGACGACGGTTACGATCATTGTAACAGCTGAAAGCACCTCGTAGTGTAGCCGGAGGCAGGAACGTGACGTTGAAGAAGAGAACACTGCATACGGTCTTCATCGCAGTGCTGGTCACCTGGGTCGTCTCGCTGTTAGCCGTTTCCCCCTCAACAAGCAGCTGGATGACCCCGACTATTCCCCTGACCATCAACAACTACATCCTCACCCTATTCGTGACCGCGACCGGCTTAGCTTCCGCCACGTCCTTCTTCTTAGGTTTGGATCAATTGAAGGCCAAACCGCGAGA
>Ga0209427_10000675_pt1 | contig 37231 bp, 34 predicted proteins | sample DeeMarSWOR136_30_FD_187465 | JGI IMG/M metagenome (GOLD analysis project Ga0209427, IMG submission 187465) | Marine sediment microbial communities from White Oak River estuary, North Carolina - WOR-1-36_30 (SPAdes) (version 2) | ecosystem: Environmental > Aquatic > Marine > Intertidal zone >...
TACCTCGTCCAATGCCCGTGGCACCCCCTGAAATGATGGCCACTTTATCTTTTAGGTCAAAATAGGGTAAATTCATTGCATCCCTCTTGTTATGGATAAACCAATATCTTTACGTATTTCTCAGGCTCCTCCATGATTTGCTTTATGCCCTTTTCAACAAGGCCGTCTAACTTTATCCGGGCCGATATCAGGGCTTCAACATCAACTCGTTTATCAAACATAAGGCCTATTGCCGAAGGGAATTCATTGCAATACCCCGTAGTGGTTGATGTTTCCTTTTCGTGTCCCCATAGCCTGCTAAATGGTACCTCGATTGGTTTCAAAGCCAAGCCGACCATCATGATTAGCCCGCGCCGCCCTGTTGCTTTAATTGCTGTATCAAATGAGGATTGATTTCCAACGCAATCAAATGCGATTTTGCAACGCAAATTATCCGTCAGTAATGCAATCTCTTTTCCCACATCCTGTTCTAAGGGATTAAAAACAGCCTTTGCACCAAAGCGCAAAGCGAGTTCTCTTCTTGATTCAATTGGTTCAATGGAAAACAGTTCTTTAGCACCACATGCAAGTGCAACAGAACCCACCATAATGCCTATTGGACCAGCGCCAACAACAGCCACAGAATCACCAACCGTAATCCGACTGCGGCGTACCGCCCTAGTTGCTACGGCCATGGGTTCTGCAAAAGCGCCCTGTTCGTAACTCATCCCGTTGGGTAGAGGAACAATCATTCGCTCATCAACTACTGTATATTCTGCAAAAGCCCCATTGTACGCAAGACCCTGAGTTGCCAGCCTCAGGCACATGTTATACTCACCCCTCCGGCAGTAATGACACTCGCCGCAATAGATAAGTGGGTTGACCGTTACCCGGTCAGCCACCTTTACTTTGGTCACCCCTTTTCCAACCTCAACTACATCACCGGAATACTCATGTCCCAGTATCAAAGGGCCACCACAATGGCCGGTCAAAGGGTGGGGCCTCTTTGGAATCATAAAGGGACCATCCCGATATTCGTGCACGTCAGTTCCACAAATACCGCAACATTTGACCCTGATTTTTACCTGATCATCATTGCTTATAACTGGCTCTGGATAGTCTTCGTACCGGATGTCTTCTTTCCCATACCAGATAGCTGCCTTCATAGTCTTGTATTTCCCTCCCTAAAAGGTTCTTTCCAGTGTTCTTTTTACGGCCTTAATAACGTCGTCAGCATTGGGTAAATAGGCCTTTTCCAGACTGAATGGGATCGGCACAAAGGGCGCACCAACGCGCATGATAGCTGCGTCCAGCTCTTCCATGATTTCTTCAGCTACCACGGCTGAGATTTCAGCACCCACCCCAAAGCTCTTCACGGCCTCATGGGCAATGACCAGCCGGTGTGTCTTTGCCACTGAATTAAGAACCGTCTCTTTATCCCAGGGTGAAATTGATAGCAGATCAATAACCTCTATATTAATGTTCTCTTGGCCGAGGATGTCTGCAGCTTTTAGGGCTTCATGAACCATCCTCGAAGTTGCCACTACGGTGACATCTGTCCCTTGCTTTTTGATATCAGCCTTACCGATAGGCACCAGATATTCTTGTTCAGGGATCGGTCCCTTGAGCGCATGGAGGGTTTTGTTCTCTACGACAATCACAGGGTTGTCATCTCTTATGGCTGATTTGAGAAGGCCTTTCACATCATAGGGGGTCCCGGGCATAACGACCTTCAAACCCGGCACGTGGGCAAACCAGGCTTCCAGGCTCTGCGAGTGCTGAGGCCCTGCATTCAGTCCCCCACCCGCTGGTGTTCTTATTACTATGGGCACCGTATACTGGCTTCCAAACATGTACCGCATCTTCGCAATTTGGTTGACAATACCGTCCATACAGATCGTCATAAAGTCCATAAACATAATCTCAACGATCGGTCTGAGGCCACAGGCAGCAGCACCGGCCGCCAATCCCATAATCCCGGCCTCACTAATGGGCGTATCAATAACTCGCTCCGGTCCAAAGCGATCGTATAATCCCCGGCTAGCACCAAATGCACCTCCTGGGATACCGACATCCTCCCCAATGAGAACAACATCTTCGTCTCTTTCCATCTCTTCTTTTAGGGCTTCATTTATAGCCCAGATGTATCTGATTTCTTTCATATTAACTCCTCTTCCCCAATGGGAGTGGCCGGCCAGTTACCTCCGGGACAAAAAATCACGCATACAAGTCTTTCATCAGTTCGGAATCATCAGGAAATGGGCTTTCACGAGCAAAATTGATTGCCTCCTCGATCTCCTCATGAATTCTCTTGTCTATTCTTTCAACATCTTGTTTTTGAAGTATCTTGCCTTCTATGAGTTTGTTTTCGAGATTTCTTATGCAATCTTCGCTCCTTGCTGCCGTAATATCCTTTTGAGAGCGATATTTCTGGGCGTCTCCAACAAAATGACCATACCAACGAGTGCTTTTTACCTCTAAAAGGGTTGGACCTTTCCCCTTCCTAGCCCGCTCAACGGCCTTGCCCGCTTCCTCATAGATCTTAAAAAAGTCGTTTGGCATAACTACCCCTGAAATATTATACCCTGCCGCACGATCCGCCACGTTATTGACCGGCAAACGGATAGCCTGCGGTGTAAACTGTGCCCATCCGTTATTTTCACAGACATACACTATTGGAAGCTTTCTCAGGGAGGCGATGTTGAGGGATTCATGGAAGGTTCCCTCGTCACTCGCACCCTCGCCAAAGAAGCAAACCGTTACCTGTCCTGTTTTCTTGTACTGGGAGGCAAAGGCTGTCCCGGTAGCAATAGGGATTCCTCCTGCTACTATACCATTGGCGCCAAGAATGCCCAAGTTACGATCAGCCAGATGCATGGAGCCGGAACGGCCCCGGCAAAAGCCATTCTTTTTTCCAAAGAGTTCGGCCATGAAAAGTCTTAGATTAATGCCTTTGGCCAGCGCATGGCCATGTCCCCTGTGGGTAGCGGATACATAATCTGTATCTTTCAAGTGGCTGCAAACAGCCACTGGGGTTGCTTCCTGGCCGATGCACGCATGAATGAAACCAGGTATTTCCCCATTGGAAAAAACCTCCATCAGTTTTTCCTCAACCCTTCGGATTGTGACCATTTTCTCATAAAACTGGATCAGTTTTTTCTTACCGGGTTTTTGCATACTTCCTCTCCATCATAAAAAATAATTCTTACTCGTCTGGAATAACCTCAATTCCATGGAGCACAAAGTCAAGAATCCCTTCCAACACGGTATCCATGGAATCAAATCGACGCCTCAAACTCCAGCGCCTGAATGTTACAATGACAGGAATGTAGGAAAGCAGGTCTGCAGAGAGCCGCAGACGGGATTCACTCACTTCCCTTCCCTTAAAGTACTCCCTCAAGATATCCTCAAATAATTCAATATATTTGGTCTCCCTTGCGAGCACAGTATATAAACTTTCCTTGTCAAGGGAGGCCGATTCTCTATAAAGGAACATAATTATATCCTGGTTTTTGTAAACAGCATTTAGATTTTGACGCAAAGCTGCTTTCAGGCGTTCCTTTGGATCTTTAACACCAACAATAGCCTCTTTCATATCCTCCCTGAGGACTTTGGTAATATAATCGTAGACAATATAGACAATGTCTTGCTTGGTGTTGATATAATTATAAAGTGATCCCATGGTAAGGCCCGCCTCTTCCGCGATTTCTCTAACGGTTGCATTATGGAAACCCTTGGCAATAAAAACCTTGATTGCCCCTTTGATAATCTGTTTTCTTCTCAGATCAATCAGGTTGGCATTTTTGATTTTTGTCTTGACTTCTTTTTTCTGATTCTTACTCTTCTTCACTTGATTCATTATTCCTTTCTACAGAGGCATGCAAAAAAGGAGAATGCCGAATATCCCTAAAGGATAATCGCTCTCATTTCAGTTAAGTGGTTTCGATTCTCTGACCACGGCTTGAGACCATTAGCGTGCCAGTATTCACAGTGTTGTGCCAGGCATCATGGCAGGGGTGCCTCCGCACTTAAGTGATGGTGAAGCGGAAAATGGAAGTTGTAATTTAATACTAAAGGGTATTTTGGCGCAGTCAAGAAAAAAGTGAGCGTTCACTCAAGAAATATCATAACGAAAATAAACAGAACGAGGCATCGGTAAATACTATAGAATTCATGTTGAAATATTCGTCGTTCCGGTGGTTGAGATTCGATCATACAAGCCTTCTATGCAGGTTTTAATTTTAGCCGACAGGTTTTGAAATAATATTGAACTTTCAACTACTATAATGTAATGCTAAAACTTTCAAGATTGCAGTTTATGGCAAGAGAGTGCGCCACCCGGCATAAAGGTGGCGTGAACGTGATCCAGCCTCTTGTGTAGAATCCCGCATGGGATCGTCCCGATGCTAAGGGAGAAATTCAAGTGGAGGGCCCATGAGAATGAGAGTACCGATGTGGGGCACAGGGGCGGAACAACCCGTAGTAGTGATGAAGTCCCTGTAATGGGGATGGAACGAAGAGCTTGTGTCGACCAGCTTTATAATGTGGTCAACCAAACATTGGGAAGAACCATTGAGTAAAGCGAAGCCGTTCAATATTTCCAAAGGAGTTGTGGTTAAAGGGTTTAACCGGGTAAAGGGGAACAAAGGAGCAGCGGGAGTAGATGATGAATCGATTGAAGACTTATCTCGCATTGTCAACCCTGTACTTCGTAGCTGGATTAACCATTATGGTAGCTACTATAAGATCGCGCTTTACCCGATATTTGACCAACTCAACTGCTCACTGAAGAAGTGGGCGATCCGGAAATATAAGAGGTTAGGTGGCAAGAGGTGTACGGTGGGCCACTGGCTTGGTCGTATAGCGAGTCACGAACCACGTCTATTTTTCCACTTTGGGCGAGGCGTTTGCCCCATGTTGGCCTTTTGCACTCAGCCATGCTCACCAAAGAGGGTTTCCGCTTAAAGTTCCCATCCGGGCCCAGAAAGGAGCTTGGGAGAACATTGACTGGAGTATCACCTGGCCTCCTGACGAACAACGTCGGTTGTAGTCTTGCTTTCTGAAATGGCCCGGCAGAATGGAGTCAAAATTCTGGCTGGAAGTCACAAAAGGCTAATCGGGAAGGGGGTACCCTACTTATTTTCATGCTAAGTCATGACAATAATATTAAAAACTGGAGGCTAATTTATGACAATGACTTCGAAAAAAATGATTCCTCAGGAGAGAGTATCACGCTGCATCCGCGGTATAAAGCCTGACAAATTACCCATAGTGGTGATCAATTCGAATACCTTTATGTGTTTGTACTATGGCGTGAGCGTCGAAGATTATGTGTCAAAGCCCGAAGTGTGCGCTGATGTCAACATAAAATTCATCAAGGAATTCGAAGTAGATTGTGATATTGTCGCAACTGGCTATATCCTTTATGGCGCTGGGCCCGAGTTAGGGGTGAAATGGGAGTTTGCCGGTAATAACTTCCCCGGGTTTGTCGACGTTCCCATACAATCTGAGGCAGACCTTGATAAGATCAAAGTTCCCTCAGAGCCATCAGGATATTTTAAGAATTATGTTGAGGCAATAAAAATAATTAACCAGGCTGTGGGTGATACGTATCATTTGAAGGCGAGTTTCCTCGGCCCTTTTTCTTTGGTTTGTTTCTTGCGGGGGATCGAGGAGACATTGATAGATATGATTATGAATCCTGACTTTTTCAAAGAATGCATGAAGCTTTGCTCCGAAATTTCGGTTTTTTTGGGAAAGAACCTTCTGTCCACAGGGTTACGTTATCCTATCCTCAATGAGATTTTCTTGAGTCCAGGAATGATGAATCCGGATACCTATCACAGCCTTGTTGCCCCTTACGACCTGGAAGTTCAGCGCCGATTAGGACCTGGAATTGCGCCTAATAGTTTTGCTTTTATGGGTATACCAAATGACCAAGAGAGCAAAAAGGCTGATATGTCGCTTTTTAAGGCCTTCTTTGGAGTCGGAGAATCTATAGAGGCCATAAAAGAGGCGACACGTTACAGAGCAGCAGGTTTTCCTTTTCCTGCGGCAATTTCTGGCCGGGCATTGAATTCCTGGGATACAAAAATGATACTTTCTTTTTTAAACGATGCATTGGACTATTTGATCAATAAGGAGGGTATTTATCCGTCTATTAGCCTTTCATCAGTTCAGGCGGATACCGTAGATAAGGCTTCCGATATAGCCGGGAAGATAAAAGCAGTGAATGCCTTTCGTGACGAATATGCGTTGTAGAAGGAATAATAGATAGGAGTGTGGATAAGGAGATATATGATGCGTGATATATTGAGAGAAATAGCTGATAAGCTTGACTCTTGTGATCGTGAAAAAATCGTAGAGGTCTTAGAGGATGTTAGGGAAGCGTTAGCAGAGCGCTTTACCCCTAATCAAATCCTAGAAAACGGACTGCTCGCGGGCTTGAGCAGAGTCGGGGCGAAATTCAAGGCCGGTGACGTCTTTATTCCAGAGGTATTGATCGTAGCAAGAGCCGTTCACGGGTCAATTGATATTATGCGGCCGCTCATGACACAGGGGGAGATTAGATACCGGGGACGTATTGTACTCGGGACAGTCAAGGGCGATCTTCATGATATCGGAAAGAATCTGGTGGGCATTATGCTTGAAGGGGCTGGTTTTGAAATAATTGACATGGGCATAAATGTGCCCGCCGAGAGGTTCGTCGAGGCTGTAAAAGAGAATAATGCTGAAGTAGTCGGATTATCGGGGCTTTTGACCACCACCATGAATGAGATGAAGACAGTGATTGACCTATTTAAGTCAGAAGGCATCAATACAAAAATAATTGTCGGAGGCGCACCGATTACACAAGAATTTTCAGAGAAGATCGGGGCGGATGCCTATGCACCAGACGCCGTAGAGGCTGTAGAGAAGGTAGCAGACCTGTTGTGAACCGTGCCCAGCCAGTCTCTCCAGGGGATTTCCAGTTCGACCTCCCATCCGGAGCCCAAAAAGAGATTTTTTGTGCGTCCAGGTTCAGGGATGTTTGCTAAAGACCTCAGGGTTCAGGGTGACACCTAGGGTTTTGGACTGGGCCAAGATCGGGCCAGCAACAAGTCCTAGGCTGGCCCGAAAATTGGATAAGAGGTAAATGGTGATTAAGACGTGTGGGCCTTAAGATAATTTACAATCCCGCCTGCGTCGATGATCTCAAGTACCACAGGGGGAATGGTTCTTTATATGGCCCTATGTTAGGCGCTGCTTTGGTGACCGTGATGCAGGATTTCTTTTCCACAATTTGGGATCGTTAGCTCCTTATACTGGGAGCGGTGTTTATTATTTTTGTCATGTTTTTCCAAGGAGGCGTCTGGGAAGGTATTGAGAATATCATCTCATATGGCTCTCGAAGCCTTAAAAGGGCGGAAATACCAGAATAGAGGGGATGATGACTTATTTCGGTCCCTACAGATGTATAAAAAGATACACTCTCGGTTTAACTGCCCACTGTTACCTGGATACGAATATTAGTTGTTTCGCTCACCTATCCTTGTGAGGAGGCCAAAATGAAAGCTGCACGTTTTTATAAAGTTGGCCAACCTTTAGTGGTGGAAGAGATCCCATCGCCTCGGCCAGCACGAGGAGAAGTCGTTCTGAAGGTCAAGGCCTGTGGTATATGCGGCTCTGACATTCACATTGTTTATGAAGGCGTGACACCCACCTCCTTCCAGCCTATGACCATTGGCCATGAATTCAGCGGAGAAATTGCTGAACTCGGAGAAGATGTGCAGGGCTGGGAAGTGGGCGACCGTGTGGTGGCATCTTGCATCGTGTCATGCGGCCAGTGCCTAAATTGCCTTTCTGGAAATCAGCAAATATGCCTTCAAAGGCGCACTATCGGGGTTCATCTAAATGGTGGGCTGGCCGAATATGCTAGCGTTCCAGCGAAAAACCTGGCCAGACTTGCGGATGAGATACCCTATGACCAGGGGGCTATATTGACTGATGCCGTTGCTACGCCCTATCACGCCATCACACGGAGAGGGAGGCTGGTTCCCGGGGAGACTGTGGCAGTTATTGGATGCGGCGGTCTCGGTATCCATGCCGTGCAACTAGCCAGAATCTTCGCAGCTGGTATGATAATAGGGGTGGATGTTTCGGGTGTAGCTCTAGAACGGGCTAAATCCCGTGGGGCTGACATGGTTTGCAGGGCCGATCAGGAGGATCCGCTGGAAATTATCAAGGAGGCCACCCGAGGGCTGGGGGTAGATTTGTCACTTGAGTGTGTCGGCCAGAAAGAAACCATTGGGCTATCAGTAGCTTGCCTGAGGCCAGGGGGAAGGGCTGTGGCGGTCGGATTGGGAGCTGAAAACATCACCACGCTCCCCCCTACTGAATTCGTGCGACGGGAGGTTGAGCTCCGTGGTTCCTACGCGTTTACCGTGAGAGAGATTGAGGAACTTATCCGTTTGGTAGCCGGTGGCAAACTGGATATTTCCTCATCTATTTCTAAAAGAATCACCTTGGATGAAATCAATCAAGGCTTGGAGGTCTTACATAAGAAGATAGGTGATCCTATCCGGATTGTCGTTACCATGTGACTGTAATTTTTTAACAATGCGCTATTTTCAAGAACTGAGTAGCGGAAACATTACATTAGATGAGGAGGAGAAACTATGTCTGTACTGGTCATTGGCGGTACGGGTTTCATTGGTTCAAGGGCCGTCAAGTTTTTGCTAGAACAGGGAGAACAGATTGTGGTTATGGATCTTTTTCCTAACCTTACCAGGGTAGAGGAAATAAAAGATGAATTGACTATTGTTCAGGGTTCAATAACCAGCATTGAAACCATAATCGAGACCATTAAAAAGCACCAGGTGAGCAAGATCATCAATACAGCCTATCACCTTGAATCCGAGAGCGAGCAGTATCCTCATGAAGCGATAAAGGTTAATCTGCTAGGAACCAACAACGTTTTTGAGGCTGCGCGGATTATGGGGATTAAGAGAGTGATATGGGCTAGTTCATTGGCTGTCTATGGAGACAAAAAAAGGGCCAACGGTATTCCGCAAAACGAGGATGCCCCATGTTTACCCCTTACGGTTTATGGGGCCGGGAAACAATTTTCGGAATTTATGATCCATTCTTATAATAACAAATATGGTATGGATATCGTGGGGTTAAGACCATCGCCCGTCTATGGTACAGGACGTTCTACTGGAACGACTGCCTGGCTTTCGGACTTTGTTGACATGCCTGTCCGGGGTGAAGTGGCCCGGATCCCACCTTCTCCCGAGCAAACGTTGGGCTGGTGTTATGTGGATGACGCTGCAGCCGCTTTTGTAGCTGCCTGTCAGCATGAAGGAAAATGCCCTTCAGAGATTTATAATATCGGTGCTTTTGGGGCCACTGTGGAAGAGATGATGGGCATTGTGTCCAGAGAGGTGCCAGGGACACGTGTAGAGTATGGTGATCGATACATCTATTATCTGGATGTGGCGGACAACAGCCGCATTAAACGAGACATCGGTTTTGAGCTCAAATTTGATCTGGAAAAAGGGGTCAAAGAGCACATTTCCTGCGCATTATCACGTTTTGGGGAAAGAGATATTTAGGGTAAGTTAAAAGAGGAAGAAAAGCCTATGTGAAAAGTGAAGATTGCCCTTTGCCAGTTCGGCCTCCAAGATGCCCATAGCTTTGAGGACTTGGAAAACCACTCTGACAAGTGCCCAGGCGTAGCGGGCAAAGCGGCGCGATGGGCTGCCGAGATCATCCTCGAAGAAGAAGAGAAAAGAGGGAGTGGCTCATCTAAGTAGTCATAACAAGACAAAGTAACCTGATAGCGACCTTAGAATTTTTCCCTGAGCTCACAGGCTTAGGTTAAAGGCAGGGGCATCCTAATGACTCTTTTTCTTCTCAACATTACCAGGGCGCTGTCCAGGGAAGTTTTCCTGAAAGAAGTGCACGGGCAGTGACCAATCTTTGAATGGAAGGCGTCCCCTCTTCAAGAACATTAAGTCTGGCCTCTCTAACAAGCCTTTCAATTGGGTAGCTTTGAAGGTATGATCTTCCTCCAAAAACCAGCATTGCTTTATCGGTCACCCGGCACACCGTCTCAAGCCCGTGTGTTTTGGCTATAGAAGCCTCGAGAGGGCAGGGCCTTCCCTCATCTATTTGTTGCGCAACATCCTCAAGCATGAGTCTAAGTCCGTAAATATCCATGGCCATATCAGCCAGAAGCGATCGAATTGACTCTCTTTGGGCAATGGGCTTACCAAAAGTAACTCTCTGTTTGGCATACTCCAAGGATAGTTCTAAGGCCCTCTCTGCGGTTCCCAATGAACTGGCGGCAACAAATACCCTGCTGGCTTCGAGTTCGCCCAAGAAAATATCAATCCCCTGTCCCTCCTCGCCTAAGACATTCTTTGCCGGTACCAGACAATCTTTGAAGGTCAAAACCCCGTGTCCGAGGCCTTTACAACCCATGAGATGAGGCATGGGCTCATTGGAAAATCCCGCCGTATCAAGATCTACCAAAAGCGCGCTCATGGCATTCCGCCCCAGCTCCCTGGGCTTGGTATAACAGCATACCATGAACAACTTTGTGAAGTCAGCATTCGTGATCAGGTGTTTCTCTCCGTTCAGTACAAAATTGTCACCTTGTCTTGCAGCTGTGGTCTTGTTGTCAAGGCCACTTCCAGAGTTAGCTTCAGTAATCGCGAATGCGACAGAGAGATCCCCCGTGGCTATCTTCGGTAATAGTTCTTTTTTCTGTTCCTCTCGTCCATAAACTACAATTGCCCGGGCAGATGTAAGATGTACATGTATCAAGGCTCTAATGGCCCCACTGACCTTGGATAATTCGGCCAGAATTGGCAGGTATTGCGAAGTATTCAGAGCCATACCACCATACTCCTCGGGTATGATCAATCCAAACAATCCCTTTTCCCGAAATTTGGGAAAAAGCACATCTTTCGGAACATGATTTCTTTCCTCCATTTGGGACACTAAAGGGTCAACCTCTTTCCAAAGAAAATCGGAAATTGACTGCTTGTAAGCCAAATATTCTTCTTTAGTCTCAAAAGCCATTTGGTACCTCCTCCACCTTGGGTTACAAAGATATTTCGCACAATATCAAAACACTATAGGCCTTTTCAGTTTTATGACTTTGAAAAGTAGCTTTTGTACAGATAGTGGATAAGATTTCAAGGAAATGAAATTTAGCTTAAGCTATTCTGATTTCCCACGAATTTATTTTGAGCTTCTCGGCAATATCGTCCATGCCTGTGCCATGGTAACGCTTTTGCTTGAAGGCCATAGCAGCCAGTGTAACAATCTGGGTTTTCCAGAGCGCTCTGTGTCCTTGTTTGAAGTCCGCATGAGAAAGAAAAGACCTTCTGCCAAAGTCTGGGATCCTCCAGGAGTAGCGGTCTTGCTGAAAGCCTAAAAGGTGAACAGTTCCATACCAGCACTAACGTTGATTTCGGCTCCGTTTACGTAACTGGCTCGCTCGCTTGCCAGGAAGGCTACCACCTCCGCAACCTCGGCTGGATCGGCCGGACGCCTCAGAGGGATCCTCTTTTCTATACGGGCTCGCATATCCTCACGGATGGCGGTATAGGCATCGGTACGGACCAAACCCAGGACCAGGACATTTGAAGTAATATTATCCTTGGCATGCTCCAAGGCCACAACCTTGGTAAAACCCAACATGCCGGCCTTACTGGCCGAGTAACTGCACTGGCCAAAGCCACCCATGGTACCCGCTCCCGAGGAAATGTTGATAATGCGGCCCCACTTGCGGGCTACCATGTCCGGGAGGACCTGTTTTGTGCAAAAGAAGACCCCGGAAAGGTTAATGGCCAGTTCCCTGTTCCAGTTATCCTCCGTCATCCTGACAACTGTGGCCACATTTGTGGTGATGCCGGCGTTGTTCACTAAGATGTCGATGGGACCTAGTCGTTTTTTGGCCTCTGCAAAGCCGTTCCGTACCGAATCGACGTCTGAGACGTCCAGAACAACATGGGCTGATTTTCGCCCCATCTTCGCGGCTTCCTGGGCAACCTCCCGTATTCCCGCTTGGTTAATATCAGTAACTGCCACATCGGCGCCTTCACGGACCAGCGTGAGGGCAATAGCCTTGCCAATGCCCCGGGCCGCGCCTGTAACCAATGCTGTTTTATCTTTTAGTATCATGTGCTTTCCCCTTCGCCAAACGAAACCAGTATCCGATTTCGTTTTTCTCTGTAAACTCGACCCGGGCGCCAATGGCCAGACCTTCAGCTGGCCCAGCTAACCGCCCGGTAACCCGAAGCGCCTCATCCAATTTGACTACGATCAGTTGATAAGGGACCTGATCTAGGTGCTGCTCTGGAGCAATCCATATAGTGGTAAAAGACTCTATGATTCCCTTGCCTTCTATCTCTGAAGGCTTAAACCGGGTACCTCCGCAGCTGGGACAGGCATATTTGGGTGGGATATAATTCCGTTGGCATTGAGTGCACCTGACAATTTCCATTCCCTTATCTCCTTCGAAAGACATGCACAGTACTCACTGCCCCTGTAGCCCCCAAATTATGGGCCAGACCAATCTCAGCACCCGATACCTGATTTTCATGATCACCTCTCAGTTGCTTGATCACCTCATAGGCCTGCCCGCATCCAGTTGCTCCCACGGGATGTCCTTTGGAGAGCAGTCCACCAGAGGGGTTAATAGGTATTTTCCCTCGGACCTGGGTCAGTCCCTCTTCAACGGCCGGGCCACCTTGACCCTTTTCGAAAAACCCCAAGTCTTCGCTGTCGATGATCTCCGCCATGGTAAAGCAGTCGTGGAGCTCTACTACATCAATATCTGACGGCTTCAGACCGGCCATGTCATAGGCCTGTCGCGCGGCCTCCACTGTGGCCCTGAATTGCACCAGGCTCTCCGCCTCGTAAATGTTGCTGCAGGCCGTGGCGTGTCCGGAACCCATAATCTCCACCGGCTTGTCACAATATTCCCCAGCCATTTCAGTTGTGCACAGGACCAGAGAAGCAGCGCCGTCGCTGATGGGGCAGCAGTCATAAAGCCGCAAAGGGTCTGCGATCATCCTGGATTCCAGCACGTCATCCAAAGTCATTTTCTTGCGAAACTGGGCCCGCGGATTAGGGATTCCATTTTTTTTGTTCTTTATTGAGACCAAGGCTAATTGCTTCCGTGTGGTGCCGAACTCATGCATGTGTCGGTGGCTCCAGATGCCGAAGGCGCCAGCAAAAGTCAGGCCTGCCTTATATTCAAGCTCCTCGGCGGCAGCAGCCAGGGCAGCTGTGCTCTGGGCCGTCGTGGCTGAGGTCATCTTCTCCGCGCCAGCTACCAGCACAATATCGGCGAGACCGGTTGCTACCAACAAAAACCCATGTCGAAGGGCAATACCAGCGGATGCACAGGCCCCCTCTACCTTGGTGGCAGGAATCGTTCCGAGACCTAATTGATAGCCTATCTTAGGCGCTATGGTCTCCTGTCCCACAAGTATGCCAGAGCCAAAATTGCCTAGGTAGAAGGCCTGGATCTTTTCCCGTGGCACCCCAGCGTCGGCAATGGCCTCATTGGCCGCCTCACAGGCCATATCCACCAATGACCATCCCTCCAGCCGGCCGAAATTTGTGGAGCCTATCCCTATGACCGAGACACTCCTCATGTTCACCACAAGTTCTCCCCTCAAGATCTGTTTCTTGGGATTATCCTTCTCGATACCTACTATCTCAGGATCCTGGCACAGGCTACCCCATCCTTCACCAGCATCGCATTTGTCCTTTGCTATAAGTCGGTCAGATTAAGCGTCTTGGGAGACGCTTTTTTACCTTGGTCCGGGGATTGGTAAGAAAACGGATCCTTATATAGGCCGCCAAAAACGAGATCCCCGTAAGATATCATGACCACGTAGAGTCTCTTTTGATTCAGCTTCCGGTTCTGGTATGTTCTTCAGGATTTGAGGGCTCTAAGGGAGGGGAGGCGAGCTTTTCCCTCAACCACGTATAGAGCGTTCCCCCGCCGCCGTAAAGGCCGCCTTTCAGGAACATGACGACTAGGATAAAAATGATGCCCAAAACGAACAACCAACCCCCTGCCTTGGCTAATGCCGTAAATTGGTTCAGGAAGTCGGATAAAAATATGAACGCTCCTGAGCCAATGATGGCTCCGTACAGGACAAAGGTCCCTCCCAGAAGGGCCATAATGACGACCTCGCCAGAGGTCATCCAGTTGGCCACGTGCTCTCCCACATATTCCTGGTGCAGGGCAAATAGGGTGCCTCCCAAGCCACAGATCATGCCGGTGATGACGAAAGAGGTCCATTTATAAGTGATCGGTTTGTAGCCGATGGCAGTGGCCCTTAATTCACTATCACGCATGCCCTGCAAGACCTTGCCGAAAGGAGATTCTATGAGTCTTTGGACGAAAAGGAATGTCAATAGAAAAAAGATAAGGACAAGGAGGTAAAAGTTGAAAGACGGCTTGATGTTAACGGAAAAGAGGCCAAAATTTATGGCAGAACGTTGGATGCCCCAGATGCCATCCGGGCCGCCAGTGAAGCTCCGCCACTGCCAAATAATAAACCAGATGAGTTGATTAAAGGCCAGTGTCAGGAGTGCAAAGATAAGGCCTGCCTGCCTGATACAGAAAAAACCGACAACGGCCGCAATGATGCCGGTTACGATAATCCCTGCTAGGATGGCCAACAACACATGCGCATCGTAGCGGGCCAGCAGTATGCCTGTTGTATAGGCCCCGACAGCAAAAAGGCTCCCCGTGCCGAAGCTAAGCTGTCCCGTGTATCCGAACAATAAGATAAAGGCTAAAGTAGGAAAGGCCATAATCAAAATCTCGGCCGCCATCATCTCGGAGGGCAGTATCGGTTGGACAATAAACAATATTATGGCCAGGATAATAAAGGGAAGCCCTACTCTGTGGTACAGTTTAATCGCTCCTTTCATACACCCATTTTCCTTCCTAACAGGCCCTGAGGCCTGAAAAGCAAAACAACTCCCATTGCTGCAAACAGAACGAATTCCGAAGCCGGTGCCCAAAATAGGCCTGCAATACCTCGGATAACCCCCATGAGGACACCTGCCAGCAACGCGCCTCGTATACTCCCCATTCCGCCTACGACAACGACAATGAAGCAAATCAAGAGAATTTCCCCACCAATGGTGTGTTGGAGCCCCCCGATCATAGGGCCATGAAGGGTGCCTCCCAGCCCAGCTAGGGCGGCCCCGAGGGCAAAGGTCAAGGTGTAGACATTGCGAGTTTTGACACCCAGGGTGCTGGCTATCTCAGGATCCTCAGCGCAGGCCCGGATCACCGCGCCCAAGGAACTTCGTTCAATGAAGAACCATACGGCAAATATCACGACCAGGCCGAGACCCATGGTAAATATGTAATAGAGTGGATATTCGAACAGTCCCAGATTGACTTCCCCCTTCAAAATAGAGGGAATGGGTAAGGGAAGGGGTATGGTCCCGTAACTCAGCCCTACCCCTTGTTGAATGACCAACAGTAGCCCGAAGGTGATAAGAATCGAATAGACTTCTGGTTGACCGTACATTCTCCTTAACAATCCTCTTTCTATAATTATGCCCATCAAGGCCATCAAAAAGAAAGCGATGATTATCCCAAACCAGAAGTTTCCAGGGAAATCGAAGAGCTGGACAAAGGACCAAACAAAATAGGCCCCCAACATGTAAAGCGAACCGTGGGCGAAATTGATAATACCCAGCATGCCAAAGATCAGTGAGAGGCCGGTGGCCAGCAGGGCAACGAGTACCCCAAACTGAATTCCATTAAAGACCTGAGCACATAGGGCATCGAAACTAAACATAATTTACTTCACCCCGTTTGAATTTCTCTCCTGAACCATGTGGCCTGGGCGCCATCCCCCAAAGCCTGGTCCTCTCAGAAGACGACGCCCTTTGTCCAATAGTTTATTAAAGACCTACTTACAGAGCTTGTTTTGTCCGGTCGAAGTCAAAGTCTTTCTCGCCTTGTTTCGGATAGACCAAGCCGCCGCCGATGACTTTTACAAGGTCGTCATCATATTTTTTATCTTTGCACGGCTTTCCTTTCAGCAACAGGAACTCATGTTCGATCTGGTGGTTCCAACCAGACATGCGCTCTTTCCCTGTGGGCCCAGCGAACCCACCAATCTTTTCCAGCGCTGGGATGAGCGCCTTTGGATCATCGCTCTTGGTCTCTGACAATACTCGCTTAGACAGCTGAAGCTCAAGATACTTTGCTGCTGCAAAATCGCCAGGAGTAACGCCCCATCTTTTCTTATACTTTGGCACGAAGCTCTGGGACCATGCATTCGCTGTGGAGTGGTTCCAGTGGTCACCCAACCACATCCCTTCAAGCGCCTCGCAGCCTACTCCTCGAATCATATTGAGGGTACCGGTGGTAGAAAAGACCTTCATCACACCTTTTAAACCAAACTCATGGGCCTGCCTCAGGCCAATGCCAAAGAGCTTTCCGTAAAGGCCCATGACAAAGGCATCTGTCCCGGACTGCTTGGCCTCGGTCATAAAGACGCTGGCGTCCGTGGATGTTACCGGGATATAATTAACTTTTTTCACCTTGATCTTTCGTTCTTTAAAGACGGCCTCAGCATTCTCATACATATCATAACCCCACGCGTAATCCAGCATGAGGCAAATCACTGTCTTGACACCGGGGTTTTTATCCAGAAAAGCCGAAAGCGAGGCCCGGGCGATAGTATAGTTGGGGCTTGCCCAGCGGAAAGTATAACGATTGCCTAGGGATCCGGTCAGCCTGGTGTCCCACCCATCCGTCCAGAAAATAGGCCGCCTGGTCTTACGGATGATATCAGCCATCGCCAATTGCACGGCGCTACTGTTCCCAGAGGACACAAATAAAGGCTTTTCTGCGCCAATTACTTCCTGAAGACGTCGAACTCCCACGGCTGGCTTCAGCTCTGTATCCCGGGTTACTAATTTGACCTTGAAGGGGCCCATCTTGTAATTGTTCTCTTCCAAGAACAGTACAGTCGCTCGGTGGCCCTCTTCACAAGTCGCTGCGTAAGGACCACTATAATCATCCACAATGGCCCAAACGATCTCCTTCTCAGCTGCCTGTGTGCTTGGCACCATAAGAAAACCGAACCCACATAAGAGCACGGCTGCGACCACGACACTTAACTTTATAAGATTTCTGTTTATGTGCCTAATCATTTTACCCCTCCTTTCTGAGGTTGATGGGCGTTTCATCACCCGTCCCGATTCATTTTCCACCCCTAATCATTGGGGCAACCTTAGCCATACTGATCAGTTTTTGGATCACCTCCTTTCCCCGATTGTTGGTTAGCAGTGGTGTTACTAAATTCTGAAATACTTATCCAATAGTTCTTCGTCTTCCGAAAGCTGCTGAGTAGATACCTCAGAGGCGATGGACCCTTGGTCCATGATGTAATGGCGAGTTCCCAGATTTATGGCCATGGTCAAATTGGCCTCCACCAACAGAGCAGTCATGCCTCTCTTTTTTAATTCCAACAAGGTATTGAGAATCGCCTTCGTCATTATGGGAGCAAGACCCTCGGAGGGCTCATCCAGGAGAATTACCTCAGGCCCTCCAAGCAACACCCTAGCTATGGAAAGCATCTGCTGCTCGCCACCACTCAACTCGCTTCCTCCATGATGAAGTCGCTCTTTAAGCGCCGGGAAGATGCTGAAGATCCACTCTAATTGGGTATTTACCCTCCGGCCTTGGGCCAAGTTGAGGTTCTCAGCCACGCTGAGGCTGGCAAAAATCTTTCGCCCTTGAGGGACGTACCCCAGGCCTTGCCGAAAAATCTCATAGGGCCTTTTGCCTGTAATATTTTCCCCCTTGTAAAGGACGGACCCTGAACGGACGGTCACCACGCCCATGATGCTCTTCAGGGTGGTGGTTTTTCCCACGCCGTTGCGACCCAGCACGGTCACTAACTCACCCTTATCGACATTAAAGCTGACACCATGCAGGATATGACTCTTGCCATAGAAGGAATGAATTTGATCCAATTGCAACATTAGTCCACCCCCAAGTAAGCCTTGCTTACCTTTTCACTCCCCCGGACAACATCGGGGGGCCCGTTAGCAATGATGCGTCCATAGTCCAAAACCGTGATAGTGTCGGAAATCTCAAGCACCATCTCGATACGGTGCTCTATGAGTAAGACAGTCATTTCCGGCGTCAGATTTTTGATGCTCTCGCCCATTCGTGGGATCTCATCATATACCAGGCCACTGGTCGGCTCATCCAAAAGCAGCAGCTCGCCCCCCCCGGCTATTGCTATCCCAATGTCCAGGTAACGTTGTTGGCCATGCGAAAGTTCGCTGGCCTTGCGATCAGCCATGTGGGCCAGCTCGAAAGACTCCAGAATATCATAGGCTTGCTGCACCATCTCACCCATGTCCAGAGCCCTCCGGAAAAAGATAAAATTTTTCCTGCTCATGGACTGGATGGCAAGTCTCACGTTCTCCAATACTGTCAGCTCAGGGAAAAGGGTCAGCACCTGGAAGGAGCGCCGCATTCCCAGATGGGCCATTCTGTGGGGCGGTATCTTGGAAATGTTCATTCCATTAAAAAATATCTCACCTTCCAAAGGCTCCAGGAAACCGGAAATGAGATTAAATAGAGTGGTTTTCCCAGCGCCATTAGGGCCCACCACCGCGTGCAAGCTGCCTTTCTCCACCTGCATATCCACATTATCCAAGACACGCAGGGCCCCAAAATCTTTGCTCAGCCGTCGTATTTCTAATAACGCCACTACATCCACTCCATCTACCCGGGGAACTTACAATTTTTTCTTAATTCTGACCTCATTAAGCGGGTTGCCCTACCCGCAATCCCTTAAGCCCGGGTTAAACTTTCCCCTGTCCGTTCATATTCCTGTTCACGCAAAACCTTCCGCATGATCTTGCCCGAGGGCGTCTTGGGCAAATCGTCCACGAATTCCAGTTCTCTGGGGTAATTGTGTTTGGCCAGTCTGTTCTTCACAAAGATTTGGATCTCCTGCTTCAGGGATTCTGAAGGCTGATAATCGCGTTTTAAAACGATAAAAGCCTTGACCAGCGCGCCCCGCAGATGATCGGGCTTGCCCACTACCGCTGAGTCAGCTACGGCTGGATGTTCGATCAACACGCTTTCCACCTCCGTAGGACCGATTCGGTAGCCAGAACTGGAGATAACATCGTCAGAACGACCCTCAAAATAATAATAGCCCTCCTCATCCTGCCGCGCCAAGTCACCAGTGTTAAACCATCGTCCCTTTAAAAATGCTGCCTCCCATTTCTCTGGTTGATTAAGATAACTTTTACCCAGAAAATAGGGATTTTCTCGGGGACATCCTATAATGCCCACTTGGCCTCTAGGCACTGGTTCGCCATTCTCGTCAACCAAGGCAGCCTCAAAGCCAAACACGGGTTTTCCCATGGAGCCAGGCTTCACAGGGAGATAAGGATTGTTAGCAATAAGCATGGCCACTTCAGTGATGCCATACATATCGTAGACCTCAACGCCAATATGCTTTTTGAACCAGAGGGTGATTTCAGGGTTTGTAGCCTCACCTCCGCAGGAAATACGCCGCAGACTGGAGAGGTCATGCCTTTTTGGCATGTCTTCACCGGCAGCCATGATCAATCGTAGAGCCGTGGGAGCGGAAGTGAAGACGGTCACCTCATATTTAGCAACCATTTCATACCAGGCCTCAGCAGTGAACCCAGGTTCATAAACGATGAGTGAATTCCCAAGCACCAAAGAAGAAGTGCCTGCTGTAAGAAGACCGTAGGCCCAACCAGGATCAGCAAAGCCCCAAAACATATCGAGAGGCTGGATATCCATATTGTATCTGGCATAGGGCAAAATGGTAATGATCCCGCTCATGGGAATAAGGGTTCCCTTGGGCGGGCCGGTGGTCCCTGAGGTATACAGGACGACGGCTGTTTCATCCTCTCGGCACTCCACTGCCTCGAAGCCGTCCGAGGCCATGTTTATTTCCTGCCAAAAACTCAGGTCGCCCTGGCGGATGCCCAGCCCTCTTCCTTCGGGCACCACTAGGATGTTTGCACCCTCCAGCTGATTCTTAACCTGGATCAACTTTTTACGGTTTTCCGCATCTGTTACGATGAGTTTGGCACCACTGTCCTTGACTCGATAAGCAATCGCTTCTGGACCAAAAGCAGTATAAAGGGGGACATCTACGGCCCCAGCCTTCCAGGTCCCCAAAAAGGAGATATAGGTTTCGGGAATGCGCGGCAGAAGCCGGGCTACCCGGTCTCCTCGCTCGATGCCCAAGCCTCTTAACATATTGGCAAAGCGGCTGGTAAGCTTTTGCAACTCTCGAGAAGTAATCTTTTCGCAGTGGCCGTCTTTCCGAATACAGAACAGGGCAATCTTGCGTGGGTCCTGTGCATGTCGATCAACAGCCTCGTGGGTTATATTCAGCCGTTCTTTTGGGTTCCAATCCAAATGTTCTTTGCAAAATGCCTCCCACGAAAAGGCCTGGTAAAGCTCTTCATAAGTCGGCATCTGACTATCTCCCCTGAAAGATCTTAATATCCTTTAAAACGCGGGGGTCTTTTCTCCATAAACGATGTGGCTCCCTCTATAAAGTCCTCGGCGCGCGAGACTTCTTTGAAAGACCTCAGCTGGGAAATCCAAAAATCATATAGGCGTTCTCCCAGGATCTTGGTGGAAGTTTCCTTGATAATTCTCAGCGATACTGGTGACGACTTCATCAACTGATGGGCGATCTGAATAGCACTTGGCATGACGTCCTCATGGGGCACCACCCGGTTGATTAGGCCAATAGCCAAGGCTTTTTCAGCCGATATGGGTTCACAGAGCATGGTGATCTCATTTGCGACCTTAAGTCCAAGTAAGGCCGGACCAAATGTGGCGAAGATCATTGGCCAAGCACCAATACGACCTTCCGGCTGGGCGAAGGTAGCCTTTTCCGAGGACACAGCCAGATCGCTAAGGAGTACCAGCTCACAACCGCCGCCGTACGCATATCCATTAACCGCGGCGATAAGGGGCTTTTGCAGATGAATAATGGTGTCTGCTAGTCCATATATACAATCCAGCATCAAGTCTTTACAAATTCTGAGATCTCGTACCTGGGTGAGGACGGATATATCATCACCAACGCAAAAAGCCCGACCAGCCCCTGTTATAATCTGGACATCGACGTCTGGATTCTCATCCCCATCCTTCAAAACCTTTCTAAGCTCTTTCCAAGCGGTCTGATCTAGGCAATTAAGCTTCTCTGGGCGATTGAGGGTAACTATACCAATTCTGTCTTTGATTTCAAATAGGAGAAAACGATAGCTCATAATCGACCGCAAGATACCTGTTTGATTTTCATACAGACAATTATTTATTTAACCGATGAGTTAACATCTTCCAGCGACCGCTGTCAACCTCCCAATAGAAGCCTTCGAAAAAATTATCTTCATGGAGGTGATGTTAACAACGCGGTGATATATGATTCCAACAGCAAACATACCATCCAGGAAAAGAGCCCGAGCTACCTCATCGTTATTCAGGCATGCGCTGAGTCTTGGTAAATGATTGATTTGACATATTTTTTTAATCCTCACCCTGTGGGGTTTCTGGGCAGCAGCCGCGCAGTTTTCTACTTGACACCTAAGGACTAGGTATATAAATAGTCAATCAGCTGGTTGGTTACCATGTTTCGTGACCGTTATCAAGTGTTTTTTGCAAGAAATCGTAAAGAAGGCGTTTTTCAGGAAGGAGCCTCATTTCAAAAGATCATAAATTCCAGGGAGGGACATCCAGGCTTTCCCGCGTGATTGGGCCTACCTGGGCTAAAGAGATGGTTTTTTTAGGGGAACGTGTGTCCGCACATGAAGCTTATCGTATAGGCCTTGTTAATCGAGTTTTTCCTAATGATAGATTTAAGGAGGAAGTCTTGTCTTATGCACACAAACTGGGACAAAAAGCGCCACTGGCAATTCGCTTTGCAAAACAGTCCATAGATTGCTCTTTCAGTTTAGATCCCTCCTCATCAAGGATCATAGAAGTGCTTTCTGGGGCACTTGTTCATGATACTGAAGATAGAAAGGAGGGCATGAAAGGCTTTTTAGAAAAGAGGAAACCTGTGTTTCGTGGCAAATAGGTGTCCACTTTCCTTGGTAAAGCTAAAAGATGGTTAAAGCTTTACCGTACTCTGTTATGAATATGAAAATGTCTAAGGGAGCAAGGGCTTGAATTCGATTTTTATAAAGGGAAAGGATATCTGTCTTTTCGCTTTGCTAGGGAAGTTGCTATTTGGATGCCTTAACAATTTTAATGACCCATATAGGGGATTGTACCATGCTTTCGAAGACGTTTTCTTTAAAAGATAAGGTGGCAATTGTCACCGGTGCTGGTAGGGGAATCGGTAGGGGTATCGCACTGGCACTGGCTGAGGCGGGATCAAATATCGCTGCAGTGGCTCGGACCGAAACAGAGATTGAAGAGGTGGCTAGAGAAGCCCGTCAAATGGGCAGGAGCGGCATTGCTTACCCCACGGATGTGACCAAACCAGATGATGTTGACGAAATGGTGGAGAAGGTCATTGCTGATTTCGGGAAAATCGACATTTTGGTGAATAATGCAGGTACGGGCCTTCACAAACCCGTTGTCCCGGTGGATGCATTTAAAATTAGGTGGAAAGATGAGGGAGAGGTGGATCCATCAACTCGAACCAGCGATGACGAATGGAATCGTATTGTAGGCCTCAACTTGACAAGTGCCTTTTACTGTGTTCGAGCGGTGGGGCCCCATATGATTCGTCAGAAGAAAGGGAAAGTTATAAATATCTCATCATTCGTAGGAGGTAAAGGAGTTGCATATAACCTCAGTTATGCATCAAGTAAGGCAGCATTGATCATGTTCACAAGGTCCCTTGCTTTGGAATGGGCAAGATACAATATCAATGTGAACGGTATCGGCCCGGGATTTATCCACACCGTCCTAACAGCACATATGTTTGAAGATGACAATTTTAAAAAGCGACTTTTAGATTCCATTCCATTAAAAAGAGCCGGTACTCCCGAGGAGGTAGGGATACTTGCTGTTTACCTCTCCAGCGATGCTTCAAATTACATAACAGGTCAAACTATTTTCATTGACGGCGGAATGGTGGCTTAAGAATTAAGAGTGAAAGGAAAATTCTCTGAGTTGACTAGGTCGAATGGCTCAGAGCCCTTGAGTGCCGGGGGTAGGTTCGAACCTATCTGGGTTCGTCTCTCCAGCTTTCTATCGGGGTCCGCGAAGTGGAGGACTATAGAGATTTTTAAATCTGATCTTGATATCCATCAGTTCGGATTGAGATCTGCCAGCGGCTATCGTCGGTTTCTGGAAAGTCTTCCCGGTACTGGGAGCCTCGACTTTCTGCGCGGATTAATGCTCCCCGAATTACCAGACGTGCTGTGGTGATTTGATTGAGCAGCTCAAAGGCTCGCATCACATCTTTAGAGTTTTTACACCGCATCACAGTTTCGATCTCCAGGCAAGGGCCAAACCCTCGACCAGCCAATATCTCGCGAAACATAGCCTGGGAAAGGCTATCCCGCGCCATAACAGCCGCCGGGCGCTCCTTAATACCATACTTGACAAGGACATTCTCGCCAAGGGCATTGCGAATAGGGCCACAGTCTCCCAACCATGGCGGAACGATGCACCGAAAGATACCGCCTTCCACCAGACCCAGGGGATAAAATTGGACAAATTCCATATCTCTTAACACAACTCCAGCCCTGGCAGATAAGGCGAACCCATCACCCGTTGTCCTTGGAGAATTGTCGTGCAAGAACCACCGCCTAATAGCGTCTTCGTAATGAGCAGGACTTCACTTCGGTTGCGTCGAGCTTCAAGGGCAGCTATTAAACCTGCGCCACCGCCTCCTACCACGACAACCTCTGTGGATATTTTCTCGACTCTCACGGTACCTCCTTGACGTACCCCTTGAAAAATACAGGGGAGGTGTCTGGATAAAGCAATATCTCTTAAAATGTTTTTGACATTCCCAAAAAGATATATTAAACAGCCGGTAGAGTTAGTAAACATTCATGTAGAAAATTTGTCAAGGGAACCATGAACCCTGGACTTTTTCTTGTTGTTTCAAAAGCTTACTCAAATATCGCACCCCTATGCATCTTCATTGCTCCCCTACGGAAGGACCACGTTAGAGATCGTATTTTACGGGCATGGAGATCTCTTTTCAACAAGGGAAACGAGCTCACTTCCCGCTTCCAGCAGGCTTGACACAAATGTTAGGATCTTTCCTTTTAAAGAGAGCAACGGCGAACCAATGCTTTCAGAAGACCCCAACAAGCGGGATGCATTGGCCATGAAAGCAATGTGGTAATGGTATCCTTGTATGATTGCCCCTAATGGGGAAATGTCCGATCAATATCATGAGCAGGGGGAAAGGGTATGGAGAAAATTGGCGAAAAGAGTTGCTATTATTTTTACGGCAAGCAGTGGGACAGCTGGGATGAACTCTATGCCAGCTTTAAGTGGGAGATTCCTGAAAAAATGAATGCCGCGTTCTATGTATGTGACGTACATGCTGAAGACAAAAGCAAGGTCGCGATTTTCCATGAAGACCACACAGGCAAAAAAGGTAAAATAACCTTTTGGGAACTTAAGAATATCACTAACAGATTGGCAAATTATCTCAAAGGCAAAGGTTTAAACCAAGGAGATCGTGTAGCCATTTGCCTCTCTCAGAGACCTGAGGCCATTATTGGACATGTGGGAACATGGAAGTTTGGAGGTGTCTCAATGCCTCTCACGGTGCTCTTTGGGCCAGATGGTTTGAAATATAGACTCGAGCATAGCGGTGCAAAGGTTGCGATTGTTGAGAATACGGTCCTTGACAGCTTAAGGCGCATCAAACATGAACTCAAGGATTTGACCCAGATTCTGGTACTGGGGGATGTCGAGCTTGAGAATGATGAGACTGAATTCTATGGTGCGATGAGTGACTTTTCCCGTAACTTTGAGTCCGTTGAGCTGAACTCAGATGATAATATGGTCCTCATATACACCGGCGGCACAACCGGTGATCCTAAGGGGGTGGTCCATAAGCACTCGTGGATCTTTCGTGGCCCCGGCCATTATGCGACCTTATGTAATGCAGAAATAAGGCCCAGCGATGTTTTCTGGAATCCTGCTGATTTTGCATGGGCAGGCCCTCTTTTTGATCTGGCTTTCCCTGCTCTTTTCTATGGCAAGCCGATATTAACGTATGCAGGGGGCGGTAGGTTTGATCCTGAAAAGGCTTTTAAGCTTATTGAAGATTACGGACTTTCAATCCTTTATATACCACCTACTGGCCTGCGGATGATGAGGCAGGTAAGTAACCTTTCGGAAAGATTCGATTTGGGTTCGGTTCGAGCATTGATGAGCGGGGCTGAGTCCTTTGGGAAGGCCCTACCAGAGTGGGTGGCGAAAACATTTAGCCCTCAGACCGTGGTTCACGAAGCCTATGGGCAAACGGAAGCAACCCTGTTGACTATGAACTGCCAGAAATATTTTGAATACAAATACAATATCGGTAAGGGGGTAGCCGGCCTCGAAATTGAGATCCTGGATAACGAAGGTCATATTTTGCCTCCAGGGGAACAGGGCGAGATCGCTGTCAAGGCCTCGGACGGAAATCCGGTTGTTCTCAAAGAGTACTGGAGAAATCCGGAAGGAACAAAGGCCAAATTCTTAGGTGATTGGATGCTTACAGGGGACTTAGGCATAAAGGATGAAGAGGGGTATTTTACATTTGTAAGCCGGAAGGATGACATCATCATTTCTTCAGGTTACCGCATCGGACCATCGGAGATTGAGGATACCTTGATAAAACATGAGGCTGTAGTAGAAGCAGCCGTAATCGGCATTCCGGATGAAACAAGAGGGCAGATTCCAAAGGCGTTCGTAATTCTCAGGGAAGGTTATGAACCAACTGAGGATTTGAAAGGCGAATTGCAGGGATTTGTTAAGGAAAGACTGGCAAAACATGAGTATCCACGTGAGATCGAGTTTATTGCGGAACTCCCTAAAACTACAACAGGAAAAGTGAAACGGAGAGATCTCCGCAAGATGGAGGGTATAACCTCCTGAGAATATAACTCAACTTTCGCACCCCAGCACAACCAAAAGGCCCATAGAAATATGATGTAAGGTGGTGCCTGGCCAAGGCTGGTAGGATAGTTTTTCAAAAGAGGAGGTAAGGGTTAATGGATATGACGTCAGAGCAGTTAGCTCAAGATCTAAAACAGATTGTGGGCGAGGATCATGTGTATACGGATGTCTTTGAGAGAGTAAACTATGCTGATACCTCATTACCGTATGATGTCGAGGATGGGGATTTACCAGATGCGGTGGTTCAACCTGCCAATGCCCAGGGGATTTCTGAGGTGCTGAAATACTGTTAACTGCGTGTCCCTTTTGCAACATAACGCTCAGTGATGCGGTGAAATCCATGGAAAAAGAAGATTCCATTAAGGTCATGGATATCACGGAGTTGGTTTCCACCTCTCTCTTAGGATAGCATTTGAGCGAAATTTTTTCCTATTGGAGTAGATAGAAAAGAAGAAATAGGGAAATAGAAAAAATATTGGAGATAGAATCGTCCTGTTTTGTGAGGAGGGAAAAAATGGGGTATACGGAAGATCTTGTTCAGTTCATTGTTGATCACAAAAAGGAAACCCTTCCCGAAAGTGTGATTGAACAGGCAAAATTACTTATCTTGGATACAATTGGTTGTGGGATTGGCGGCTATTGTACTGATCTTGGGAAAGAAGTAGCCTCCATGGCAAAGAAATATCACAGTCCCGGAGAGTCTTCCCTGATAGGCGACGGAAGTAAAGTTTGCGCGGAATTTGCTTGCTGGGCTAATTCCAGCTTGGCCAATATATTGGACATGGATGATGTCTTTGCCGGCACCGCCCATCAGGGTAATTGCCTCATCCCCACAGCTCTTGGTATTGGGGAAGCACAAAATTCATCCGGGCTTGAGGTTCTGCATGCCATTGTGCTTGGCTTTGAAGTGGGATCACGAATTGGCCTCCATGCCTGGCCATCTCCTGCCAAAGCCCGAACTTATTTCCCTTCCACCTGGCAGGTCTTCAATGCGGTAACAGTAACAGGAAAGTTGCTCGGGCTTGGACAAAAGGAGCTTTATCATGCTTTTGGCCTTGCAGGGACTGTCCCCCCGGTCCCTATTGATATGCAGAAGTTTGTTCAACGGCCCATGGGGTTTGCCAAAAATGTCTTTGGGTGGACCACCCTTACCGGGGTGTTTTGGACACTGATGGCTCAAAAGGGGGCAGAAGGAACGCCTGATATTCTGGACGGTGATGCCGGCTTTTGGACCATAATGGGCTCAGATGAACACGACTTTGAGAAACTTGTGGAAGGGCTTGATGACAAATTCAACATTATGGACACAAAATTCAAACCGTACCCCTTGTGCACTTGGGGACATACCAGTGTGGATGCTGCCAAGAAAATTCTTGAAGAGAACAATATTGATGCTGGCAATATCGAGTCAGTCAACGTTAAGACCTTGAAACGTGCGGTGGACTTCCTTTCGAACCCGAAGATGGGTACGATTTTTGATGCGCAGTTTAGCTTGCCTCATGCGATTTCTATGCTTGCGCTTCGGAAAAAGCCCGGGCCCGAATGGATGAGCCAAGAGAATATCTTTAATAATCCAGAAGCGAAGGCTGTTGCCGCCAAGGTGACAATGGAGGTAGACGCTTTGGCCGAGCAGGTTTTCTTCGAAGAAAACGGACTAGCGATTCCCTCCCAGGTTGAAATCAAAACAGTGAATGGTAGGGCTTACCAAGAGACTATCAAATATTCAAAAGGGACACCCAATAACCCATTCACTGCGGAGGAAATTGAGGATAAATTCAAGGCTCTCGCTTCCTCGCTCTTTAATGAAAAAAGAATTGATAATATCATAGCGACGACTAATGCTTTAGAAGACCTTGAAGATATTTCAGAATTAGTGGGTTTGTTGAAGCAAGGATGAAATAAGGGATCTATCTTCACGAAAGAATATGAGGATGTAGAGGTGACTTATGTGTTAACCAAGATTTCCAGAGGAGGTCGAAAGTATGGGGAAGATGAATTCTTATGAGAGAGTTATGGCCTGTTTTGCAGGAGAAAAACCTGATAGGGTACCCATCCTTCCCATTGTCAGGGAATGGTGTTGTAAACAGGCTGGAATAAAATTCACGGATACCATGAGCAATGCGGAGAAGCACGTTTATTCACAATATTACTGTGCCAGAAAATTTGGTTACGATGTGGTCACTGATATAATGGGCATTCATGCGGAGTCAGAAGCCATGGGTGCTGTAGTCAGGTATGCAGATAACTACCCGCCCATGATCTCAGAACCCGCCGTTAAAAATTACGAGGAAGATCTTCCTAAATTAAGGCTCCTTAACCCCTATAAGGACGGACGTTTGCCATTGTTATTAGAATGTATTACAAGGTTAAAGGAACTGTGTGAGGGCGAGATACCAGTGATGGGTTATGTCCAGTGCCCCTTTCGGCATGCAGCCATGATGAGAGGTGTTGAAAACCTGATGCGTGATACCTTCAAAAATAAGGAAAATGCCAGGAGACTTCTGGAAATCGCTACAGACAGCCAAATTATCTGGGGAACTGCCCTAGCCCAGGCAGGAGCAGATATTGTGTTTCTTTCGGATCCCACGTCTTCGGGCGATGCAGTTTCCTCCAAGACTTATGAAGAATGGGGTCTGCCATGCACACAACGAGTGGCCAGCGCCATCAGGAAAACCGGTGTCAAGCTGTTAATGCACATATGCGGGGATACGTCGGACCGGCTTGAAATGTTGTCATCAGCAGGGGTTGACGGTTTGAGCTTGGATGCTAAAGTGGATTTCGGCTTTGCTAGGGAAACCTTGGGACTGGATTATCTCCTCATGGGGAATGTGGAACCGACTGACCCTATTACCTTAGGTAAGCCCAAGACGGTTTACGAACATTCCAAAGAAGTAATTGAGCAGGCAGGCAAGGAAGGTCATTTTTTCCTCAGCGGGGGCTGTCTAATACCCGATGAGGCACCTGTTGAGAATGTGGAGGCTATGATCAGGGCCGGTATGGAAGCTATCTATTGAAATTCATCATATATCATAGGCCCCACCACTTCTTGGCAATTTCTACATATGCTTCGGTAGCCTCTCTAATTTTGGAAATGCCACAAAACTCATCTGTCTTGTGTGCCACTGTGGGTTCACCAGGACCGACGATTACTGTTGGGGGTTACCCAATGCGGGGGTAAGTACTGAGGCATCGGTGAAATAGCTAGCTCCACTTGCAACAGGTCGTTCTTATGACCATCGCTGCAATGCCGCCCTTCATATTAGTAGAGCCTCTCCCATAAACTTTATCACCATCAACTTCACCATTAAATGGGCCTTTGCTCCAACTAGAGCACCGAGTGGTGCTGTATCTATACGCCCGGTAAAACAAATTGGAGCCTTATTGCCTTTCCCCTTTATATGAGCAATAAGACTAGTTCTTCCTTTTGCAAATTCGTAAAAAGCAGTTTTAAATCCTCTATCTTCTAACAGCTTACTTAGGTAATCTGCGCAATTGTGTTCTCGGCCAGGAGGATTAATCGTATTAAAAGCTAACAGTTCCCGGGTCAAAGAGAGCGGATTCGAAGGAGTTGCCATAAATTTGCTTGCTAAAAATAAACATAATATCTACCTGAGACCAAATCACAGACATAATCATGAGTGCTTAAAAGATGCAGGCGCTCCTTATATCACCTCGAATATTGGCTTCGGGTCACGAAGGTAGCTCGGCAAAACAAGAATATCAGGATCCTTTCCAACAATCTCCGTCGCTTGTGCCAAGGCTTCGTCAAAGTTCCTAGCCGGAATTCCACCTATCTCACGGACCACACCGGGGTTCACTTGTCCAGCGAAAATTGCGTGCCTCGCAACCTTGTGCAGAATTTCGATATTTGCAATCATAAATATACTGTGGATGGGGCTGTAAGCATACTCGTGACGATATTTATATATATATTCCGGATTATTGCAAAAGGCTTCCATATAATCGTAAATTTCCTTTGTGCTAAAACAGTCTCGATACAATCTAAGGGCCTCCGGATCACCAGGGCGCCTAGGCGACATTGCACCTGTGCATTGACCCAATGCAACGATAACGCCATTTTCCCTTAATATGGGCTTGTTCCACCACCCCCTCGCTGGACGTGCCGCATAATTACAGGCCGCGGCGGGATGATCACTTGTGTCGTAATCCAATGTGTGTGGCAGACCTACTACTATAATGTCCACCTCGGGAACCTTTACCCTAAAATACTTGTCCCCTTCCGGATACTCTATCTTTTCCAGATCCGGCACGTGGCCGGCATATACATTCACTATTTTTTGCTGTGGGCCAGTAAGGGTATCGACGTAGAATATTTTTTTCCCCGTCGTACTTTCTATTTTTTCATGTACAGCCAGTTTGTGCTTTCTATAGAGATTCTTCTCCGGTCGGTAATCCCCGTGAAGCGAGGCCGAGGTTCTAAAAACATTATAGCTGTGAAGTGACTTCAGCGTCTCCATGCTGGCCAGACCGATAACGACGCCTTGCCCGCCATATCCTCCGTAAGGAAGAGGGTAAACCGTGCCCACGTAAATGAGCTGGTCAGCTTCCACAACTGCTTTATTGTATTCCACCGTGGCACCTAAGCTGGTCTCTCCGAGATATAAATTGTCCTGGGTGCAGTCGTGGTTCAGTATCCTCCCTTCCCCCCAGTCAAAGGGGCGGAATCGGTTATATAACTCGGGACCGATAAGGGCGCTTAGTTCATTGGGCCGCAATTTACAGTGGGCGCCGCTGGCACATAACAGTGTTATGTCCTCTTCTCTTACCCCTGCCTTAAGTAATTCTTCTACGACTATCGGGATAACTATCTTAATCGGCTCAGGGTGTTTTATCGGATCGTCAAAAGCTATCGTGACTTTACTTCCCTTTTTGACCAAACTAGGTAATTTTTCCATCCCTATTGGATGTTCCAACGCTTCCCTGACAGCTTTTTCCGGATTCGGATGTACGGGTATCTCTGGAAAGGTTGAAGTGCCATATTGGAGTACCATTGCACTCTCTGGAACGGATATCTCGGTCCAAGTGTCCTTGTATTCTATGGTTACACTCTTAGTCATATACACCGCCTATATTATAAGTTTTTGTGTTCTTTACGAAACTCATATTTCTAACAATATCAATGAGTTATAGAAGTACAAAATTGTAGATTTCCTCCTATAAGATTCCTTTTTAATATCAATATGTTACAAGACATATTCCTTTAAAAGGCCTATTTTTTCCCCTAAAATATACCCCTTCAAGGGGGGTGGAGGACAAAAAAGTTAGGGAAAAATTCCTCGAAAAATTTTGTGAAACCCTCACATCTAAATCTTTAAATTTCGTTGAATATTCAATAATACAGAAATGTTAGAGAATTATCTTTTTGCCCTCCTCCCCTTTTGGGCATGGTATCCTTTTACAAATCTTTGTTCCCATTTTTTTCGACCTTCGCAAACCAGGAGGATTCTCATGGAAGAACATTCACTGCTTTTCTCTGTTGAATCTATGCTCGATATCCATCCCCTTGAGAACTTTAAAATCCTCTTTGACAATCTTAAAACGGATCATCTTCATTCAGCCGCTGTTAGCGGAAGAAAACTGTTCTCTCGCCAGAGTCTCCTGAAGGCAATAATCTTCAAAAACCTTAGTGGACTCTCTAGCCTAAGCGATCTAGCAATCGCATTGAAAAATAACGCCAGCGCAGCCATTCGCTGTGGTTTTAATATCCTCAAGCCTCTACCCAGTGTGGAGAGGTATTCAGAGTTTCTCAGAACTACGGAAAATACTGCATTGCAGAAAATCTTCATACAGCTTGCCCATGAGCTTATCCCTCTGGGAGTTATCAGGGGAAACTATTTTTCCATTGATCCCTGCCCAATCACTGCCAAAGTCAAAGAGAATAATTTGAAGACCAATGTCAAAGATCGATTTAATAAAGCGCGTATCTTAAAAGGTGATCCAGATGACCGGCTCATAGGCCGTGACCCCGAGGTCAAGCTGGTAGGTCTTTCTATGGAAGGTATATGGGCTTTCCCAGGGCATCTCTTGCTGCCTCTGCCAGGGATTCGCTCAGGGTGGGATGTGGAAAAGGGACCCTGGACAATTCTTCTATGGTCGCCTCCATCTGAATGGCCAGCACTGCCTGGCCTGCCATCTCAGATGCATCTCTCCCAATAATGTGTATACCAAGCACCTCTCCATATCTCTTTTCACCCACTACCTCTACAATCCCCTGATTCTCAGAAATGATCATTCCATAAGGGTTCATGAAAAGTGGGGCTGCACCAACTACAACATCATAGCCTGCACTCTTTGCCTCCTTTGGTGTCAGGCCAACACAGGCAACCTCTGGTTGTGTGAAGAGGGCCCTGGTAGAGGTCCTTGGATTGATGGAAGCATCATTGCCCATGGCGTTTTCAGCAGCAATAATCCCGGTTTCAGAGGCCAGATGAGAGTAATGTCTTGACTGGGGTCCGGTAAGGTCTCCTATGGCATAGACACCCTCTGTCGCGGTTTCCATGCTACTGTTTACCGTAAGGTAGGGGCTGTCTTCATCAAGGTTAATGCTTTTGAGTCCGAGGTCTTTCAAGGCGGCACCCCTTTCAATGGTAATTACGTTATCCACAGCCAATGTTTCACGACCATTCTTTGAATTCAGATCAACGTGGAGCCCATCCTTATTTTCTGTTGCTGCCACAATCTCTGCCTGTGTCTTTATCTCTATCCCTTCATTTTTGAGTGCCTTTCTAAGGCGAGCGGTGATGGTCTTACTCTCATCTGAGAGGATAGTCGTATCCTGCGTGGCCAGGATGCTCCGGGAGCCAAACCTATGAAGAAACTGGGCTATCTCAATGAGCCATGGACTCCTGCCAAATAAAAGGGCCCTTCTGGGCAGAGTTTCGGTATCCAGAAGGTAATCACTGTTTACCACCTCTTTTAGATCGCTTCCTGGGAATTCTGGCGGTAACCATTGTGCGCCTGTAGCCAAGATAATGTTTTTACAGGAGATGGTCTTGCCATTGACCGTGATCTTTCCTTTCCCGGTAATCTTTGCCCTTCCTTCAATGATCTCAACCCTATTTTTCTTGAGGGTCCCCCTGACACCTTCCCTCATAAAGGCAATCAGCCCATCCTGGCGCTTTATGAGGGCAGCATAATCCTTAGAAATTCCGGAAAAACCAAGCCCCATAGCCTTTCCAAGGGAAAGGGCCCCCAACATATTCGCTGCTACCATCATGTGGCCAAAGGGGATGCAGCCCCTGTTCATGCACTGGCCACCAAAGTCTCTACCCTCAATAACGGCTACTTTACCCCCGAGTTGTGCAGCTCGGATAGCGGCTGGTACTCCTCCAGCACCGCCACCTAAAACGATTACATCGTAGATCTCTTCTGTCATCCCTTCCTTACTCAACCTATCATTAATACAGGATCCTCTACTACCTCTTTTACTGTTTTCAAAAACCTTGCACCAGGTGCCCCATCAATGATCCGATGGTCAAAGGTAAGACTCAGAGCGACCCTGGTCTCAGGGATTATCTGGCTATCTTTAATGACCGGTTTTTCTACAATCCTGCCCACCCCTAACAGGGCACTTTCAGGTGGCCTGAGAATGGGTGTAAAGTAATCTATATCGGCAAAACCAAGATTACTGATTGTAAAGGTACCGTTAGCTAAATCATCAGGCAGAAGTCTATTGTCTCTTGTTTTAACGATTAACTCATTTAGTTCCTGATTGATCTCAGTAATAGATTTAAGATCCGGGTTCCTGATAACAGGCACAACAAGGGCGTCTTCCGATTCCATGGCAACACCGATATGAATCTGCTGCCATACCCTGATTTCATCGCCTTCCACGCTTGCATTAATTTTCGGGTGGAGGCGGAGTGCAGTTGCAACAATCTTGACCAGGATAGCATTATAGGAAACCTTTGTCTCTCCCTTGCCCAATCTCTTATTAAAACGGTCCCTGAGACCGGTTAAGGCCTCTCCACATGCCTCTGTGTGCAAGGTAAGCTGGGCTGTTTGACTAAGGCTCATATACATATTATCAAAGATAGCCCGGCGTATACCGCTGATTGGTATAGTTTCCAGGGTTTCCTTGCCCGGAAAAGCTTTATCAACTGGCATTGGGACGGCGCCCTGTTTTTTGGCGACTGCCTCCTTTTCTTTAAGGTTTCTCAGGATGTCGTCCCTGACAATCCTGCCTCCAGGGCCAGTCCCTTTGATTCCAGCAAGATTTAGGCCGTGAGAGCGAGCCATTGCCTTGGCTAACGGTGAGGATTTTTTCCTGTCGCCTGGTATTATGCCACGTGTGGGAGACAGCGCTCTTGTTGTTTTGGCCTTTTCCTCCACCCCCAGACTCCTTTCAGAACCAGGGCCTCCGTAGGCCAGTCCTTGACAGGGTGTTCATTAATGGGCTGACAGTACTTCCTCTGGTGGTGGTAATTTGACTTATCCAGGGAATCTTAACTCCCTGATATAATTAGAAATCTTATTCGCTCTCACCTCATTCTACATTAATTGACTGTTTTTGGCATGTCAAGTTTTTCCTTTTTTAACCTCATTTGGTGTTTGATTTCTGGACAAAAAGTAGCTATATTACAAAGTTCTATTAACAATCCCACATTTCTAAAGGAGTGATTTTATGGTTGGTGAAGAAAGGGTAAGAAAATTTTCTGGTGCTACTAAATATGTGTTGGATGATGAGCTGGCAAAGATTGTAAATATCACTATGGCCCTTGAGATGCCTCTTCTTTTAAAAGGAGAGCCTGGTACAGGAAAGACTATGCTGGCCCATGCAATCGCCGAAGGTCTCAATATGCCTCTCATTGTGCTAAATGTCAAATCGAGCATGAAACTGATTGATGCCCTTTATCAGTACGATACCCTGACACGACTTAACGACAGCAGGTTCGGTGATTCAAAAAGGGATGTAAGCAAGATTGAGGACTACATCAAGATGGGGAAGATAGGGCAGGCCTTTGTCTCAGATGAAAGGGCTGTTCTTTTGATTGATGAGATAGACAAGGCGGATACTGATTTCCAAGATGACATGCTCGATGTTCTGGATCAGATGGAGTTTGATATCCTCGAGATTGATAAGACTATTAGCGCAAAACAGAGGCCGGTGATAGTTATTACATCTAATGCGAAAAAGGATCTCTCGGATCCATTTTTAGGAAGATGCAATTTCCACCATATAGCCTTTCCAGAGCCTGATATGATGCGGGAGATTGTACAGGTCCATTTTCCTGAGATAAGCCAGGAGATACTCGATAGTGCCGTGAGCGCCTTTTACAGGCTTAGGGAATTCAAGGAAGTGGAAAAGAAACCGGCTACAAGGGAGCTTATAAACTGGATCAGGGCAATGTACGCGGATCCTGATTTTAAGGTAAAGGATCTGGTAAAGGGCGATATCCCCTATCTTGGTGTCTTATTCAAGAAAAGCCCTGATTATGCGATTGCCCAGAAGTATGCCTCTCGGTATAGGGTATAGTCCTTGTTTACTGAATTTTTCTATACATTACGTCGTGTAGGGGTGCCAGTTACACCCACTTCGTTTCTGAGGCTACAAAAGGCCCTGAGTAAAGGCCTAGTTAACTCAGTTGACGATTTCTATATATCTGCAAGGTCAATACTCATCAAGAGCGAGCGCTATTTTGACCTTTTTGACCAGGTATTTGCCCATCATTTTAAGGGGGTTGAGCTGTCCGATCCTACAGAATTTGATTTAACCGAGGCGGCCAAGGCAATGTTAGAAGCCTGGCTAAAGGATCCAGAGGCTATCGCAGAGGCCCTTGGGATTGATGCAGATACTCTTAATAAACTGAGCCCGGAAGAGCTCATTGACTATTTTCTTGAAAGATTAAGGGAGCAGACTGATGCCCACCATGGTGGAAATAGGTGGATAGGTACACGAGGTACGTCTCCTGTGGGGCATTCCGGATATCATCCTGGTGGCATGAGGGTTGGGGGTGTGTCCAGGAATAGATCGGCAGTAAAGGTTGCAATGGACAGAAGATACAGGGATTACTCTCTAGAGGGTCCTCTTACTCGGCGCCATATGGCGGAAGCCCTGAAAAGATTGAGGAACATGATACCTGCCGGACCCAAGGATCAGGTCAATATTAATGAGACCATCTATCAAACCATGAAGAATGCGGGAGAGATCGAGATTATCTTTGAACGGAGCCTAAAAGATAGGCTAAAGGTGATTCTGGCTATAGATAATGGAGGTTGGTCAATGGATCCTTACATTGACATTGTTCAGAGCCTCTTTGATTATTCCAGGAGCCAGTTCAAGGATCTGAAGACGTATTTTTTTCACAATACCATATATGATTACCTGTGGGAGGACCCTCCACGGCGCTCAAAGCCTTGTCGAGTAGAGGAATTTGCAAGGATGGATCCAGAAACAAGGTTTATTGTTGTAGGCGATGCGAGCATGGCACCATACGAGCTAATGGCCACAGATGGATCAATTCATATTGAGGAACGGAGTGGCAAGCCCAGCGTAGAGAGGCTACAATTGCTCGCCAGGATGTTTCGGCACTCTTGCTGGCTCAACCCTAAGTCAGCAGAAGAGTGGCCTTACACAAGGACCATTGACGTTATAAGCGAGATCTTTCCAATGTTTGAAATCACCCTGGATGGCCTGGAAAAGATGGTAACCCATCTGATGAGCAAGAATTGAGATATAATTGCCTGTCAAACCTCCCTTATTTGAAAACGAAGATCTGACATGAGCTCCCGTTTTGGCGTGCATGAGCACGATGCCTCTATGGGTATCAGAATCGAAGAAATGCGGCTCACTGGTTCTGAACTACTCGCACTCACGATGTGTGAAAGACTATTTGGTCAGCCATAATCTACACTTCAATTGCCAGGGTCTCTTTGTGAAAAAACCCCCACGAGGATGAGTTATCCCCATGAGGGCTCTATGCAACCCATTTGAATGCAGATTATTTCACAGCCTCCTTCAAGCTCTTCCCTGGTACGAACTTGGCTACCTTCTTTGCCCCGAGTTTTATCTCTTCCCCAGTCCGTGGATGTCTCCCTTTCCTGGCCTTCCTTTTTCCCAGCTTGAATGTTCCGAAT
>Ga0209427_10000676_pt1 | contig 37228 bp, 32 predicted proteins | sample DeeMarSWOR136_30_FD_187465 | JGI IMG/M metagenome (GOLD analysis project Ga0209427, IMG submission 187465) | Marine sediment microbial communities from White Oak River estuary, North Carolina - WOR-1-36_30 (SPAdes) (version 2) | ecosystem: Environmental > Aquatic > Marine > Intertidal zone >...
CCGTTGGGATCGTCGATGATGTCACACATACGTCGCTTCCATTAGGAGAACAGATTGATACCGGTCCAGAGGGATTGATACGCTGTAAATTCTGGGGTATCGGGGGGGACGGAACCGTTGGTGCAAACAAAGACGCGATCAAAATAATCGGGGATAATACTCCTATGTATGTCCAAGGGTATTTCGCGTATGATTCGAAGAAATCCGGTGGGGTTACTATGTCGCATCTTCGCTTTGGGAAATCACCGATTCATTCATCCTATCTCATTGAAAAAGCTGATTACATCGCATGCCATCAGCCATCCTATGTTAATAAATACGACCTTTTAGAAGGTATCCGTGATGGTGGCACTTTTGTGCTTAACTCCCCATGGACCTTAGATGAGATGCATACATGTCTGCCGAATTCACTGAAAAAAACCATCGCACGGAGACATTTGAAGTTTTACACTATCGACGCGGTGAAAATCGCGGAGGACATCGGTCTTGGTGGCCGTATCAACATGATTATGCAAACCGTGTTTTTCAAACTCTCCAATGTGCTACCAATTGAAGAGGTGATACAATATCTCAAAGACGCGATCGCGAAAACCTATAGCAAGAAAGGACAGAAAGTAATTGAAATGAACTGGAAAGCAGTTGATACAGCTTTACAAGAATTAAAAGAGATACGATACCCGTCTTCATGGGAGTCATTGCCACCAGAAAAAACGCTGAAGGGAAATATTCCTGAGTTTGTTGAAAAAGTAATGTGCCCGATGCTTGCTCAACAAGGAGATAAACTCCCTGTTAGTGCCTTTACTCCAGCAGGCATTTTCCCATCGGGGACAACAAAATATGAAAAACGCGGTGTCGCGATTAATGTTCCTGAATGGATTATGGATAAATGTATCCAATGTAACCAGTGTGCAATGGTCTGTCCTCACGCAGCGATTCGACCGGTGCTATTGACCTCCAAAGAAATGCAGAAAGCACCCAAAGGCTACACTGCGAAAAAAGCGATTGGAAAAGAGACGGAGAGTTTATTGTTCCGCATTCAAGTTTACACAGAGGATTGTATGGGGTGTGGGAACTGTGCTGACATCTGCCCTGCAAAAGAGAAAGCACTTGTGATGAAACCAATTGCCACCCAGATGGGCACACAAATAGCATATCAGCACTACAGCGAAAGAATCCCTGTTCGGTCTGGTGGGTTTGATAAATTTACTGTGAAAGGCTCGCAATTTCAAAAGCCTCTATTTGAGTTCTCCGGGGCATGTTCGGGATGTGGGGAAACACCATATTTAAAGACGATTACACAGTTATTCGGCGACCGGATGATAATTGCTAATGCAACAGGGTGCTCCTCTATCTGGGGTGGCTCTGCGCCTTCAGTGCCGTTTACAACCAATGAGAAGGGTTATGGCCCTGCCTGGGCAAACTCGCTTTTTGAGGATAACGCAGAATATGGGTTTGGTATGGCACTTGGAACGATACAACGAAGGGAGAAACTCGCAGATCTCATCACCCAAGCCCTTGAAAAAACCTCTGGTGATCTCAAGGCTGCGTTCACCGGGTGGCTCGACCATATGTATGATGCTGAAGAATCAAAGAGTGTCGCAGAAAACATTAAAACATTACTAGAAAAGAATCATGATGACCCGCTATTTCACGAGATCTGGGAGTCACGTGATATGCTTACAAAGAAATCGATTTGGTGTGTTGGAGGTGACGGCTGGGCTTATGATATCGGCTATGGTGGTCTTGATCATGTTATTGCGATGAACGAGGATGTTAACCTACTAGTCTTTGATACGGAGTTATACTCAAATACTGGTGGGCAGTCTTCGAAGGCGACACCAATAGGATCGATTGCGAAGTTTGCGGAATCCGGGAAGAAGACAAAGAAAAAAGACCTTGGGTTGATTGCGATGAGCTACGGGTATGTGTATGTCACATCGGTTTCCTTGGGTGCCAATAAGAATCAGTTCTTAAAGGCAGTCAAGGAGGCAGAATCCTATCGTGGTCCTTCGTTGATTATAGCCTATGCTCCTTGTATCAACCATGGGATAAAAGCTGGTATGGGGAAATCCCAGAAGGAAGAAAAACGGGCGGTGGAATCTGGGTACTGGCTGTTGTACCGGTATGATCCGCGGTTGGTGACTGAGGGTAAGAACCCCTTCCAGTTGGACTCTGGTGAGCCGAATGGAACGATTCATGATTTCCTAATGGGTGAAGTTCGGTATGCGGCATTGACAAAAACCTTTCCTGGAGAAGCGGAGCGATTGCATAAAAAACTTGAGGAGCAGGTGATTGCTCGTTATAAAATGTACAAGGTGATGGCTGAGCAGCATGTGTAATGCTTTCCCTTTTTTTATTTTTTTAAATATATAAGAAGGGTCGATAAGATTATATAATCGATTCTGCTTTCGTGGCTTCGGCGCTCAATCGGTCCTTATCTGGAGGGACGCACAATGAGTGGATCAAAACTTGATAAGATTTTCAAACCAAAAAGCATCGCCGTTATTGGTGCAAGCGACACGCTAGGCTCAGCAGGATATAGGATTTTTAGGAATCTGATAGGCTCTGGTTATGATGGTATCGTCTATCCAGTGAATCACAAACGGGAGAGCGTACAGGGGGTTCAAGCCTACTCGTCAATCAACGCTGTTCCGAAGGTCGTTGACCTTGCGATTGTGTGTACTCCTGCTATCGCGGTCTGTGATATTGTAGAGCAATGTGGGATACGCGGTGTTAGAGGTATTCTTATCATCTCAGCGGGATTTAAGGAGATCGGGGCTGAAGGAGTCGCGCGGGAGAAACGTTTATTGGATTTGAAGAAAAAATATGATTTGAGGATTGTCGGCCCGAACTGCGTTGGCTTTATCATGCCATATCTGAATCTTAATGCAACCTTTGCTGGATCCATGCCTGACAAAGGAAACATCGCGTTGCTCTCGCAGAGCGGTGCAGTTTGTGGTGCCATCCTTGATTGGGCGGCAGCAGCAAAGGTTGGGTTTTCCTCCTTTGTCTCCGTTGGTTCCATGCTTGATGTTGATTTCGGTGATCTGATTGATTATTTCGGGATGGACATTCATACGCGCAGTATCGTCCTGTACATCGAGTCAATCACCGATGCAAAGAAGTTCATGAGCGCAACAAAGGGGTTTGCTAGAGCAAAACCAATTATTGTGATCAAATCAGGTCGTTATAAAGAAGGTGCTAAGGCAGCATCGTCCCATACTGGTGCGCTTGCTGGGGAGGATATCATTTATGACGCGGCGTTCCGCAGGTCGGGGGTCGTCAGGGTGATGGACATCATGGATTTGTTCAATTGTTCATCAATTTTAGCAAAACAACCTCGTCCGATGGGGCCGAATATCGCGATTGTCACCAATGCAGGGGGACCTGGGGTTCTTGCTACTGACTCAATTATCGAGAAGGGTGGAAAGCTTGCGCAACTCTCACCGGAAACAATTGAGAAGCTTAACAAGGTGCTGCCTGTTCATTGGAGTCATAGCAACCCGGTTGATATAATCGGGGATGGCGATGAGGATCGATATCAGAAAGCAATTGAGATCTGCCTAGAGGATAAGAATATCGATGGATTGTTGATTCTCTCTGTCCCTCAGGTCATGGCTGACCCTAAGAAACTTGCAGACCGGCTTGTGGATATCGCACGAAAGTCAACAAAACCTATTCTTACCTCGTTAATTGGCGAGGCAAGTGTGTATCACTCCCGGGAGATACTGAATCGAAATAATATCCCAACATACGCGTCTCCTGATGAAGCGGTTGAATCTTACATGTATCTTTACCATTATGAGCGACATTTAGAGCAACTCTATGAGACTCCACAGGAGCTTGATATCCAAACACCTGCTCATACTGAGATTGTAAAAAAAATCTTGAATTCAGCGGCGAAGGAGAAAAGAACGCTGCTTAACGAAAGTGAAGCAAAGACATTCCTTGAACTCTATGGTATTACCACGACAACGCCAATCATTGCAGACACCGGAGAGAAAGCAGTCAAAGCAGCAGAGAAGATTGGTTACCCTGTGGTGATGAAAATTTTATCTCCGCAAATCGTCCATAAAAGCGATGTCGATGGGGTTGTATTGGACTTACGCTGTGAAGAGGATATTCGCAAGGCATTCCGTGAGATGACAAAAAAGGCAAAAGAAAAAGTCCCAGATGCAAAGATTCTTGGGGTTACTGTTCAGAAATTTATAAAAAACTGGGGATATGAATTGATTCTAGGCTCAAAGAAAGACCTAGTGTTCGGCTCTGTTATTCTGTTTGGTTTAGGTGGAATTTTCACCGAGCTGTTCAAGGATAGGGCGGTTGGGTTCCCCCCTTTAAATCAGACCTTGGCACAACGCATCATCGAAAAAACAAAAGCCTACGAGTTGTTGAAAGGATTCCGCAACATCCCACCGGTGAATATGAACTCTGTAGAAGAAACCATGATTAAATTTTCTCAGATGCTTATTGATCATCCAGAAATCAAAGAAGTCGATATCAATCCCTTGATACCGCAAGGAAACCAGCTTATCGCTGTTGATGCAAGGATCATCCTTGACTCTGAACCAGACAACCATCCGCATCTCATCATCACCCCCTATCCCATGAAATATAACAAACAAATTAAGCTAAAAGATGACACAGAGATTGAACTTCGGCCGATAAGACCAGAGGATGAGGACATGTGGCTTGAGATGTTCAAAAGTTTCTCTGAGGAGACCATTCGATACCGCTTTTTCAGAATCATTAAGGAGACCCCTCATGAGGTTCGAACCCGCTACTGCAATATCGATTACGACCGAGAAATAGGTGTCGTCGCCATCGTCACTGAAAATGGTAAAAAAAGGATCCTTGGTGTAGCCCGACTTATTGTTGACCCGATGAAAAAGGATGAATGTGAATTCGCACTTGTTGTGACCGATGAATGGCAGCGACAAGGGTTAGGTTCCCGGTTTCTTGACTTCTTAATAGAAATTGCCAAGGATAAGAACCTAACGAAAATCACAGGAGTCGTGTTGAAGGATAACTACCCGATGATCGCCTTATGCCGTGAGAAAAACTTCCGATTCTCAGAGGGAGACCCTGGTGAATACAAGGTGGAGTACGATGTCCTTCTTGATGAAGGTCTTACCGATGGGACTCTTGAGAGTGGCAAAAACATCAGCGAATCCGATGAACCATATGAGGGAAAAACAACAAAAAAACCCCTAAAAAACCATCTAGAGCTGTAAAATCATAAGGAGAGATAGGGTTACTCTCCATCGATGATGTTAACCCAAATGATCGGGATGTCAGAGGGGATATTTTTCTTCCCTTTGTTTTTTTTTCCCATCTTTTTATCCCTCTCGCAGTTTCAAGGCAAGGACACGTGCGCGGTTTGCCACGACAAAGGATTTTGCGATAAATTCCACTTCGGTTGCTTCCTCGGGGCTTGACACTTGACCAACGATCATCATTTTTATTCACTCCTCACTTCCTGTTTTGTCTATTTTCTTTAAAGCGTCTTGTTGTACAGGTAGTATCATGGTTCTTTACGGTTCTTACCGAAAATAAAAAATATGCTTTCATCGTAGATATAACCAAAAGGATGTAGCTTTCTGAATTTTCACTGTAATTATCGTGTATTATCAGAAAAAATTTAAATCAGAATAGATGTATTGAAAAAGGATATCTATAAAGATGGAGACATCGATGAAGATGATTAAACGAAAAACAACCCTCGCCATGGGGCTAATGTTTATACTTGTCTGCTCTAGTGGAGGTAGCTTTGCTGCTCCTCTTATTGTTGGTCCATACATCCAGCAATCGCAAAGTTCCTCCGTGATTGTTTCTTGGATGACTATTCCATCAACAAAACGAGATGAGGTACATTGGGGTACAAGCCCAGCGCTTGATAACATCACTGTGGAGAACCATATTCTTGCACATACATTTCACTCCATAAAGATTAACGAGTTAGCCCCCGGTCGACAGTATCATTATTCTGTTGTATCCGATGGAACGGAGAGTCCCTCATATAGATTCTGCACAGCGTTTCCCAGCAATGAGGCGATTCGATTCGTCATCTACGGTGACTCGCGGGGAGGATGGGACAACTGGCAAAGCGCATTACAAGTAGCCCAGGCCATAGAACAAGATACTCCTATGTTTGTCCTTCATACGGGGGATTTGGTTGATAACGGAAGAAAGCCATGTGATTGGGTTGATTTTTTCTCTGCATCGCCATTTACCCATAATAGCACGTTCTACCCGGTTCTTGGAAACCATGAACAATCCAGTGCTCTTTATTTTTATTATTTTTCCCTTCCGTTTATTGAATGTTGGTATTCTTTTGACAATGGACCTGTGCATTTCATCGGCCTGAATTCAAACCCACGTTATGCATATCGATTTACACAGTATTTCTGGCTTCTTTGGGATCTATGGACACACGATAAACCATTTACGATTGTCTTTTTCCATCACCCGTTATATAGCTCAGGGAACCATGGGAATACGACACTTTTACAGAAGATATGGGCACCAGTCTTTGAACATTCTGATGTTGATATTGTGTTTAATGGTCATGAACATAGCTATGAACGCAGTTACGTCAATAATGTTACGTATATCGTCACAGGTGGTGGGGGAGCTCCTCTCTATAACGTCGGCCATAGCCCATGGACAATCTACTCAGAAAAAACTTATCATTATTGTCTGATAATGGTAGATTCATCTGTATTGACATTCCAGGCAAAGAAACCAGATGGTTTTACGTTCGATTTGTTTACTCTAACCAAATGATACACAATTCTACAATCTATTTTTCTAAGCAGGAAACCTTCAGAGATATCGTTTTATAACCTAAACCTGGTTTATCGATACTTATGAACAAGACTCTTATTATCATTCCTTTGCTTGTTCTTGTTTCTTTTTTCTGGGCAGGCTCGTTTATTATCGTAGAAATAACAACAAATGAGATAAATCCTACTGATTTGGGGTTTCTGCGGTTCCTTGTGGCCACACCCTTAATGGTTCTTCTTGTTCTTGTTCAGAAAAAACCCATAGCTCTTCCAAGAAAGGAGATTCCCTGGCTTGTCGCCCTTGGTCTTACAGGTGTGACGCTCTTATACCTTTTTCAGTTCCTTGGTATTTCCTACACAAATGCTCCCACCGCCTCTGTGCTTATTAATACCAATGTGATTTTCATCGCAATTCTCTCTGGGTTATTCTTACATGAACCTCTGACAAAAAAAAGAATCATTGGTATCGTTATTTCGTTTGTCGGTGTCTTTGTCATTATGTTTTCCGATATCTCAAAGCAACAGTTGACCTTCGATAATCTTTTTATCATCGGAAGCATACTTATGCTGCTATCTGCGTTCTCCTGGGCGCTGTATTCATTTCTTGGAAAACGACTATTGAAAGCCTACGATGAGTTTGTGATTACCACATACGCGTTTGTTTTTGGGACGTTATTCTATCTGCCCTTTGTTTTTTCCCACATTGGTCCAGTTCTCCAACAGATGTCACTGCATGGCTGGGGAGCAGTCCTTTACTTAGCTCTTGCTTGTTCTATTTTTGGATATCTTGGATGGTACTATGCCTTAAAACATATTGATGCAAGCAAAGCTGCTGTCTTCCTTAATTTTATCCCGCTGTTTACGATTCTGATGTCATTTTTCATTGGGGCACAACTAACAGTGTTTTTCCTTCTGGGCGCAGGATTAATAATCTATGGCGTCTATCTCACCCAACGAACCTAACAGGAGTGAAACACAAGTATGTTTTGTGTAGAATGTGGCAAAGAAGGACCAATTTTTCGAAACGGTGTCTGCCTAAGCTGTTATCTGAAACATACACAATTCTCCAAAGGACCTGCAATTCTTGATATAACATGTTGTCCCCGATGCTCCTCGTATAAAAATAAAAATACCTGGATTCACGAGCCTTTTCACGACATTTTAAAACGACACATTAAAGATGCGTTTTCCATTAGTCCTGAGCTGAAAAACGTTGAGATTCGAACCAAGTGCAACGAGCAAAACAGGGTTCTTTTATGTACGGTTTCCATCTCTGGTTTTCTTCAGGAATACCAAATCACTGAACAGCATTCCCTCACCGTCAGAATACGACATAACACCTGTAATATCTGTTCCAGGGAAGCAGGAGGGTATTATGAGGCAATCATTCAGATACGAGCTGAAAAACGCGCGTTCACCGATGAAGAGCTACAAACATTTCGATCTACTGTGGAAAACATAGTAGAACAAAATCAAAAAGATGGCAAACGAGGACTATTTATCACAGACATTGATGTGAAACGTGAGGGTCTTGACTTTTTCCTTAGTAAAAAAACCACCGCGTTTTCGATAGCAAAGAAGCTGCAGGAGCAGTTTGGTGGTAATTTCAAACAATCCGCATCTATGGTAGGAATGAAAGACAGTAGAGAAGTTTATCGGATGACCTATCTTGTACGGATACCAGCATATCGAAACGGTGATTTCTTCTCATATGACGATTCGTTTTTGATGATTGTCTCTCTTCATGAGCATAAGGTCCGTTGCATAGATCTCTCAACATGGACTAAGAGGGTAATAGATGGAAATGAGATTTTGCCTTCGAAGATATTTGGTGGTAAGGAGCTTATCCGAGAGATGATTGTAGTCAGTCAGTCAAAAAACGAAATCCAGCTAATGGACCCTAAAATCTATACTACAGTTGAGATTCGGAAACCAACATCAACTCCAGTCAACACCCAAATTGTAAAAACTGTACGGCTTGATGATTTTCTCTTTTTAGTCCCGGAATAGACTGCTTATCACGGGGTCTTCTCTTAGCATTCTGATTGTGTAGTTTCATTTCTCATAGAGAGGAAAGCATCTGTTCGTGTCCGTTCTGATATCTCCCCCGCAAGGTTTTCTCTCATAAGAGATTCGACCTCTTGCCTGGTTTTCTTATGGGCAAGCACCCACATAAGTTTGATATACGCAGTCTCAGGGAGCATATCCTCACCCGAAAAAACCCCAGCTTTGATAAGGTCACGTCCTACTGAATACACATACATATTGACTCGTCCGAACAGACACTGCGAGGTCATAACAAACACGGAACCGTTGTTGATACGAGAGGTGATACAAGGAAGGAGTTTTGCTGACACATGTCCAAGACCTGTTCCAGCAAGGATAACCCCTTTTTTCTGAGGGATATCCTCTGGTTTTAATCCTGGATAGAAATAGACGATTCCTACATCTTGGTCCATAGCAGAATCCACGATGACTGGTCCTGTGGTTTTCTTTTTATAGGAAGTTTGTAGGCTTAGCTTTCCGTTTTCCACCCTTCCTAAGGGGACATCATTTACGCTTTGAAATGCGTCCCGCCGTGAGGTATGGAATTTTCGTACCTTAGTTCCTCTATGAATCGTTGAAAATGCATCAGAGATTTCCCCATGCATCACAACGACCACCTCCCCAAGATCCGAGGTTGCGGCTACCGTTACCGCTGCGATGAGATTCTGCGCTGCATCTGAGGATGGCCGGTCGCTTGATCGTTGCGCTCCGAAAAGGACTACTGGTCCAGATAGGTTCTTCAGAAAGAATGATAATGCTGCTGCTGTATATCCAAGAGTATCGGTCCCATGGGGGATTACGACCCCTGTCACACCGTTATTAAGCTCCTCTGCGATTAGTGTTGCAAGCCTCTGCCACTGCGTCACCTCAATGTTTTCACTAAGCATCTGATATGCAACCTGGGATCTAACGTTACAGAGATCGAAGATCTCAGGGACGGAGAACGCAAGCTCCTCTGCGGATGAAGCAGGATGGACCGCACCTGTACGGTAATCAACATAACAAGCGATTGTTCCCCCCATGCCGATTATGGAGATAGTTGGTTTTTTCGGATCAAAAGGTATTTTTTTTACTGGTTTTTCCATGGTTTTTTGCTTCTGTATAAGAGTTATCTCTGTTTTTTCATCGACTGCAATACCGATATTATAACCTGTTTTTAATTTTATCGTGATGATGTTCTCTTGGCTGAACTCATGATGAGGCATAAGTACCCCCTCATACTCCTCTTTGCCACATATGACACGGATGACATCCCCGATTTCTGCGTTTATTGTCTTTAGTTTTTTTTCGATTTCTCTTTTTCGTGACATACTGTTCACCTTTTGTATCGCTTAGGTTTTTATAGAACTATGCTATTTATGTCAATATGATTTTATGGGAGGAATACTTGTCGTATATGTATGAGGTTTGCTTTGAAGTTTGCCTATGATGGAACCTGTTTTTCCGGGTACGCACGTCAGCCAAGACAGCGAACCGTTGAGCAAACACTCATAGATATTTTAATCGACCAAAGGGTTTTTGATGATGCACGAATGTCTTGCTTTCGTACTGCGAGTCGCACTGATAGAGGCGTGTCTGCACTAGGGAATGTCTGTGCGTTTGATACGACAGTATCTAAAGATGAGGTGTTTTCAACGCTAACAAAACATATCTCTGATGTCTTTATCTACGGGATTTGTTTGGTGACACCTGATTTTTACCCACGTCATGCGGAGAGAAGAGAATATCGATATTATCTTCGAAAAAACAGTCTTGATGTTGACCGGATGCTGTCTGCTGCTGGGTTGTTTACTGGGGAGCATAACTTTCAGAATTTTGCACGGGTTGAGCCTCTGAAAAACCCAATTCGTAATATAGAGAACATTATCATCTCTGAAAAAAGAGGTTTTTTGGTCCTGGATTTTTACGCGCAGACGTTTCTGTGGAATCAGATTAGACGAATCGTGTCCGCGTTGAAAAAAGCAGGGGAAGGGATATTGTCTGAAACTTCAATCAGACAAGCGTTACGACATCCGGAAAGAAGGGTTGATTTTCAACTTGTGGAACCAAAGCCGTTGATTCTTAGGGATGTGATGTATGATTTTTCATTTGAGTATTTACTCAAATATAAAAAAAGACTCCATGACATAGAAAACAGAATACTTGCTTCCCTATGATTATTTTTTTTTTAGACGGTGACTTCCAATGGTTTTTGTTGCCGGCTGCAAGCACTGATTCATAGTCAAGTCTACTGGCAATTACTCGGTCAAAGGCTGTTAGGTCCCCACCACGTTGTGCATGGCCAAGTACGCGTACTTTAATGTCCCAGTTGATGACTTTCTCGATTGCTGTTTTTATCTCTGCTGTTCCTCCTGTGGTCTCTCCTTCTGCTAAAACAATAATACTGTTTTGTTTGCCTGCTTTGTGTTGGTTGTCAAGCTCTGCGACGAGTGTTTGGATGTCTATGGGTGACTCTGGGATGAGAATATCTTTTAAGCCGCCACCGATTCCGGTGTATAAGCCGATGTGTCCGGAGGTTCGCCCCATGACTTCTATGATGAATAATCGTGAATGTAACGACGCGGTGTCTCGAATCTTGTTAATTGCCTCGAGTGCAGTGTTGACATCGGTGTCGAAGCCAATGGTAGCATCGGTTCCGTAGAAATCATTATCAATTGTCCCTGGAATTACGATGCTGTGGATGGGGTATTCTTGTAGGAAATGATGCAATCCGCGGAAGGAATCGTCCACCGATCACGATGATACTGTCGATGCCAAAGCGTTTTAGGTTTTTGAATGCTTTTTCCCTTCCTTCTTTTTTGAGAAACTCGCTACTACGTGCTGTCTGCAAAACAGTGCCCCCATCCTTGATAATGTTACTAATGAAGTATCGATTGACTTGTTTGATGTCTCCTTCTATCATCCCTTGGAATCCTCTGTTGATCCCAAACATGGTGTTGCCATGATAAAACCCGGTGCGAACGACCGCGCGTATCGTTGCATTCATCCCTGAAACATCTCTACCACTCGAGAGAACTCCTATGTATTTACCTTGTCCCATCATCCATCATCTAGTGCGAAACTGATTTTGTTTTTCAGGATTTAAAACATTCCAGGCAAAGCATTGTGGTGCTTATTTGTATCTTGCTTTAAATGCCCGATAGAGGAAATAGGTGATACCCCCGTAACAGATAGCCGCTCCAAAAATCAACATGACAAGAGCAGAGAGTGGTAATCCATTCATGATGTCTCCTCTTTTTTTGTTTTTTGTTTCATAAGGATACATGCTGCAAAAAAGATAGCAACACAGGGTGTTACTCCCCCAAGAAGAACCACCCACCATGGTTGCACGTAAGGTTTGAGGACATTCTCATAGACTGCTGCGAGCAGCAGGATTGTAAGGATTGCAGGAACGACGTATTTAATAAGCACGTCCCACCATCGTCCTATCAAGATATCTGATGTTTTATTCGCATGTTCCCGAAAGAACGCAACACGGAACACCCAGGCCAATACCAGACATTCAATAAGACCAACGAGCACTAGACCGAAACGTGAGAAAAAATAATCTAGAATGTCCAACCAATAAAGTCCGCTGCCTGTGGTAAACAGGAGGCTTGCGATAAACCCGACAAGGCAGATGATTGCCGTTGCTTTTCCTTTGGTAATCCTCCATTTTTGTTGTATCCCAATGGTCATTGGCTCTATCATGGAGAACGCAGAGTCTATGCCAAACGTCAGTAATGATAGATAAAAAAGAATTCCAAAAACAATGGTTGCAACTGGAAATAGTGATATCGCCGTTGGATAGGTGATAAAGGCAAGTTGTGGTCCGGCGATCCCAAGATGTTCTATGCCGATGCCCTGTGACATTGCTAGATAACCAATCACGCTAAAGACTGCAAAACCAGCAAGAAACGAAGTCCCCGAGTCCGCGAGTGCGACAATAAACGCATTATTTGAGATATCTGATTTTTTCTGCAGATGACTTGCATAGCTAATCATGATGCCTTGGGCGATACCAACAGAGAAAAACACTTGTGCATAGGCGGCAAGCCAGACATTTAGATCACTAAGTTTTGAGAAATTTGGAGTAAGATAGTAACTGATTCCTTCAAGTGCACCCGGGAGAGTCAATCCGCGGATTGCAAGGATAAGAAGCAGGATCCAGGGGAGTGGAACTGTGATCATCACGACTTTTCCGATACGACCAACTCCTTTATAAAGAATGAGAAACACAAGAAACCATACAACAAGCAGACTGAGAAGGATTGGGATTCTGATTCCTCCGATTTCTAGTGGACCTGTAGTAAGGCTAAGAAAATCAGAAACAAAAAAAGATTCAGCGTTTAATCCCCAGCGTAAATCAAGGGAGTAGATGAGATATGAGAAACACCAGGCCATGACAACGATATAATATGTGACGATAACAAATGGCACAAGTGCAGCCCACCAGCCGACCCATTCCCATTTTTTCCCGATTTTTTTAAAGGATTCTGGCGCACCGTGTCTACTCCAGTGTCCCACGGAGAACTCAAGGATTAACATGGGGATGCCTGCGGTAAATAGCGCAACAAAATAAGGGATGAGAAATGCTCCTCCTCCGTTTGTATAAGCAATGTAGGGGAATCTCCAGACATTCCCAAGACCAATAGCAGAGCCTATCGCTGCCATAACAAACGCGAGTCGTGAGTTCCATAGTTCCTTTTCTGGAATGATGTTTCCCCCAAAGAGATGTATTAATTATATTCTGTGTTTATAAATATATCTAAATATAAATTATTATTCCGAGAGGAAGGTGTTGGATAGTTTTAACCTAAATATTTATTATGAATGAACCGTTCATATGTTGCTCGTGCAGGGGTAGCCAAGCATGGTCTACGGCGACAGACTCAAGATCTGTTCCTGAAGAGGTTCGGGGGTTCAAATCCCTTCCCCTGCACTCCTATAGGTCCAACAGGAGAAAAACCATCATTTTTTTAATGACTATGTTTTTATGGGTAAAAAAAGAGATTTAAACCCTAAAACATTGTATATCGACGTTTAAATCTCGTATTGTTTGATGAATTTAGGATGATTGAGGTCAGTATAAAATATTACAATAATTATATTGAAGAAAACATTTAAATTTTAATTTATGATTAAAGATGATATGATTGATATTAATGATAGAAGCATTCTGAAATATCTTTTATTTGCTAGTCTTTATTTCTCTGAAGGTTTAATATGGTCTATTTCCTCAGTAGTTATTCTTGTTTATCTTGTGGAAAAAGGTATTTCTGAGCCAGTAGCAACTCTTGCAGCTGGGATTGTAATGTCACCTTGGATACTCAAATTTATATGGGGACCAATAACTGATTACTTCATTAAATTTGGAAGAAGAAAATTTATTTTAATAGGTGGCACTGTTGGGGCAGCTGGTTTTTTTATCATAGTCTTTATTGATCCTATTGTCGCATTGATACCATTCACTATCATTCTATTTATTAGTCATGTTGGAGTAGGATTCCTAGACGTCTCTGCAGATGCATGGGCAATTGAGATATCAAAATATGAAGAAAGGGGAAAAATAAATGGGACAATGTTTGCAGGCATATTTGTCGGTTATGCAGTTGGAGCTCCATTATTTTCATTCATAGCACAATTCTTTAGCATTAATTTTTCTTTTTTAGTAGCAGGTTTAATAGTCGTTCTAATTATCATCTTTCCTCTCTTGGTTAAAGAAACAAAAAGGATTAGAAAACGACAAAAGATAGCAAAACTACTATATGATGAGTTTAAAAAAAGAAATACTCAGCTAGTATCATTTTTTTCAGTATTAATCTACATTAATATTGGGATCCTTATGTTTGTTGTACCACTTTATATGACCTGCGTTCTTCATCTCGAGATGGTTCATATAGGGTTGATTGCAGCCATATTTCCTATAACGATGATAATTGGTTCGTTGGTTGGTGGAGTACTAACTGATATATGGGGTAGAAAAATCATTATCTATATTTTTGTTATTCCCAGTATTTTCTTTTCAGCGGCTTTCATTTATGCAGATACATGGATGATTCTAGCAGTTGTTTATGGTATGATTGGATTTCTACATGGTGCATACAATGTAGCAGTACTGGCTATTTACATGGATATTACAAATCCAAAAATTGGCGCTTCTCAATTTTCTTTTCTGACAAGCTTTGGAAATGTTGGAGAGGTCGGAATTGGAAACACCTTTAGTGGTACACTGGTTACAATGCTTGGTTTTAGTCGAGTATTTCTCTATTCTGCTTGGATTTTTGGACCAGCACTTTTGGTATTATATGTTATCAAACTCAAGCATGCACCGAGAAAATGAACATATTATTCCAGCAAATCATATCTTACTTCAGCATTTTGTATTATTTCGGTCTTTGTTCCATCCGGATTAATTAGAATAACCTTTGTTGCTTCAACAGGGCAACCCTTTGAATAACACAGATCATCGTGCATATCGCTTTTAACCTTTCCACCAAGATGAGTACTCATCCCATACGCAATATGTAAACCTACTTTTTCATCTTCTGTTGGATTACCTCCAATAACCGCTTTTTGATTACAACCAATTCCTAATTCAGCAACGTTCCTACGCGTATCATTTTCTTCAAAAAAAATACTCATCTCTCTAGCTTTTTTACCTTTACCAATAATTTCAACAATCCTGTTATTTGTAATAATATATTTTACAAGTTCTCCATCATACATAACTGGCCAGATTCCCTCGGTTTTACTAATTCCATATTCATCAACTTCATCTTGAGCCGCTTCATAGGGAGCTATGTAACCTTCTCCACTTGGGAAGTTTATGAACTGACCTTTCTTAGTGCAATCTCCAGTATCTGATTCTGCAACTCGGTTCCTCAAATCAATATAAAGTTTGTCACCGGTTGAAAACATTATCTCTGCACCAACAGCATCATCAAGCCTTTTTTTAATAGCAACAGCATACTTTCGCACATCCTTATAATTGGCTTTAAATGCCGTTTCTTCCATTCTTTTTTCAGCTTCAGGCATGCTTGCACAACGAGCGATAGTATTTTTGGAAGTACAAACAGATAATAATGGAGCTGAGGCTGAGAACTCAGTTATAGCAATTATCAAATTTGATTTATAAGTAGCATTAATAATTTCTTCTGGAATAGCTGAATTATGCATACCTGTAGCTTTGTATTCAAGTAAATTGACTAAAAACCCTTTTTTAGCTCCCATTTCTTTAAATATGTTATACCATTCTTTAACCATTTTCCTACGATCTTTCCACTTTTTATTATCTTTGATATTATCATGTGGAGTATCAACTAAAAATAATATTTTTTCATCTCCTTTTGGTGCAAAAACGTCTTGAAATAACTTAATTTTTTCTTTACGATTCATAGATTTTTTCCAATAGTCTATTTGATAACAACTATCAAAATAAAAATATGTCCTTAATTTGATTTTATTTTGAATTTATTGCCATAGAAAATAACTATAAAAAAAATTCCAAATAACTACGAAATCCTGATTTAGGTATATAGATAAGTGATTTAAACTTGAAGTTGAACTCACTTCCCCTGCACTCCTATAGGTCCAACAGGAGAAAAACCGATTATTTTTCCCTGATTCTATCTTTACCACTAAAAAAAGAGATTTCAACCACAATTCGGTTAAACGATGATAAAATTTAGAGGGAATTGTAACCTCTCAGAGAGTACGTTCCCATCCCCCAACATGCTATTTTTTAGTATAATAGTTTAATAGGCTTCTTTACCACAGCTCTGGCATGATGAGATTCATCCATTTTTTTCCTCATGAAATTGACGGTCAATTATTAGGAGAAAAATGATGGTCATTTTTTATCGTATCATAACTATTGAAGAACAACATAAGACAATAACAATTCCAACATCTAGATTCATTTTTCTTTTTTTTATTTTTGATTTATACTAAAACATGAGGATAAACCTATACGATTTCAGACTGTTTGATGGAGGGAACGCTGATTTCAGGATACACTTTTGCCCCCCGACTAAAATTAATGGATATAAAACCATTATTTTTACCGTTAAATACGAGCCCAAATCTCCCTCCACACTCCAGTTATATTGAGAAAATGAATATTAATATATCAGGTTAAGGAAGAGATTTGACCCTAAGGTTAAGTCACTTCTCCTTCACTAATTATTATAAAAAACAAAAGACAGCATTATTCTTTTTTGACAGCCATTCTAGCTACCACTGAAAGGATCAAACCAATTGTACCTATTGAGAGAAAACTGCTAATCTCAAGATTTTTCTCAAAACAAGCAACAATAGCAGTAACTATTAAACCAATGATACCAAATCCCGCTCCAATGCAAATAAGAAATTTACCGGTTCTGATTTTATCTTTACCAATTAATAAACCACCTGCTATTACACCGATACCGCCTAACGATGCGATGAAAATTAAAACAACAAATACCACCTCAACTATGCCATTATCCATGATATAACTAGTGACAAAATTCTTAATAGTCTCCCATGTTGCTACACCGTTTACTCCAGCAATAATCAATAAGAAGCCTGCTACAATGGCAATAATCATGGCTTTGCCTGTATGTACGGTCAGTGGTTTTTTCATCATATGATTTAGTACCGCTAAACATATCGTTTGTTTAAAAAATATTGGTAAATTACGGTGAATGTATCTTTTATAAAAAAAATTTGGAGTCAACTCTTTGTAAAATTTTTTTGAAGCACATGGAAAGTAGGTACATTTTCATAAAGTTATCAGGAGGAAATATGCTACGTCTATGACAAATTCTCAAAGATGACTCTTGACAAACAAGTTTATATGATTGATCGTATATAAATAAAAAAATTAACAGGTAGAAGAACATGAACAACGAGATATTATACCGAAAAAAAGACATAGTTGTGTTTCAAATCAGAAAACAAAGAAGGAGAATAACTGGGGGAAGGACTCTGAGTTATTTGTCTCTATTGTTCGTTTCATGTCTTTTGCTAATCGCTGGAATCGTTCCCGTACTAACTGCAAATATTGCAAACGATACTCGGGGATCTTTTGGAAATGTATCGTTACTCGATATGCATAGTCTCTCTCGAGGTTACGAATGGGCTGTCACCTTTGGAGGAAGCAATATCGATGTTGGCCATTCGGTTCGACAGACCGCTGATGGTGGGTATATCATCACGGGATACACCCGTTCCTATGGGACAAGTGGTCGCAATGTCTGGCTTCTTAAGGTAGATGCGTTAGGAAACGAGATGTGGAATAAGACATTCGGCGGTACAAATGATGAGGAAGGTAAATGTGTTCAACAGACAACCGATGGCGGTTATATAATCACTGGCTATACGAACTCCTATGGCGCTGGCGGGGAGGACCTATGGCTTATCAAAACCGATTCGAACGGAACTGAACAATGGAATAGAGTCTTTGGTGGTTCACAAGATGATGGTGGTACTAGTGTTCGACAAACAACCGACGGTGGATTTATCGTCGCAGGACATACCCTTTCCTCTGGAGCAGGAAGTGTGGATGCCTGGCTTATCAAAACCGACGTCGAAGGTAATCCAATATGGACAAGGACTCTTGGGGGTTACAGTTCAGATGGCGCGTATTGCGTTGAGCAGACAACCGATGGGGGTTATATCCTTACCGGATGGACCTGGTCCTTTGGTCCAGGTCTTGGGAGTATTTGGCTTATGAAAACAGATAACATGGGCATCCAACAATGGAACAAGGTATTTGGTGGAAGTGATCAGGACCGTGGCTTTTGCGTTAAGCAAACATCTGATGCTGGCTACATCATCACAGGGTATACCTCAAGTTTTGGTGCAGGTCTGGATGACATGTTGCTCATCAAAACAGATTCGTTGGGAAATGAACAATGGATGAAGACCTTTGGCGGAGCTGGTAGAGATTATGGGAACTCAGTGCAACAGACATACAGTGGTGGATACATCATTGCAGGCTATACCCTTTCATTTGGCGCTGGTAATGAAGACGTCTGGCTGGTAAAGACAGATCATACGGGTACTCTACAATGGGATGAAACATTTGGTGGGACGTCCTCTGATATTGGTTATTCCGTTCAGCAGACCACAGATGGTGGCTATATTGTGACAGGACATACTCTTTCCTTTGGTGCAGGATTGCATGATCTCTGGCTTATTAAAATGGAAAGCGATGAGACCCCTCCACCCTTAGAGGTTGATGCGGGAGGCCCCTATGAAGGGCTTGTTGGTGAGCCTATCCAGTTCATCGGAACTGTTACGGGTGGAGTTTCTCCTTATACATTTCACTGGGATTTTGGTGATAATGAGACAGCAGACGAACAATCCCCAACCCATGTGTATATTACAGTAGGTGTCTTTGAAGCAATCTTTACTGTAACAGATTTTGGAGGCGCACAAGTAAACGATACTGTTATCGTCACCATCTATCCAGTAGATACCACACCACCTGAGATGATAGTCACAAAACCACTGGAAAAATCCCTTTATATCGCAAATAAGAGAGTGTTGCCGTTTCCGACAACCCTGATTATCGGCACTATTGATTTCACTGTGGATGCTTCTGATGAGATTTCAGGCGTTGCCTCTGTCGTATTTTCTCTTAACGGCGTTGTTATATCCAATGCAACAGCACCTCCCTATATCTGGGTCTGGGATAAGCGGGTCTTTGGGCGATATACGATTGCAGTAGAAGCAGTTGATGGTGCGGGAAACAAGGCACGTAATGAACTCGTTGTATGGAAATTATTTTAAAGCAGTGCCTACAATCATCTTTCACTCTTATCTCCCAATACAACCCCGTAAACAAATCTTCTTTGCGACTGGAAATGGGGTTATCGAACACCAAGTTTTTCTATTTTGTCGATGAAGAGGATGAAAGCTCTTATAAACAAGGGAACAGTATAATCGTATGATGTAGGGAGCGGTCTTGTGAATATCCTTTATGGAATCTGTGGAGAAGGACGTGGGCATGCAAGCCGGAGTCGAATTCTGATTCATTATCTACGACAGCATGGTCATGAGGTTCGCATCATCGCTGGTGGGAAAGCATACACGATTCTATCAAAAGACTTCGATTCTGTCCTTCAGATCGAATCACCCAAAGTGTTCTACAAGGGTAATCAAGTCAGAATAATATTCACTCTGCTTCATACTTTGTTTCAAACGATTTCCCGCACTCCGGTTTCATTTCTCAAAATACGACACCTATTAAAAAAGTTACAACCAGATTTGCTTATCACTGATGCAGAGCCCATTGGTTATTTCGCTGCACGTTTGAGCAAGATTAAACGGATAAGTATTGATAACCCATCTGCACTGCTCTATCGTAGGTGTCCAAAAAAAATAAGAGACTATCCGGCTTGGCTTTTCTTATTTTTTGCATTGAAACTTTCTCTTTTCGGTGCTGATAAACACATCATCTACGATTTTTTCGATGAACAAATCAATGATCCCCGTGTGTTATTTATAAAACCATTAATACAATTTGGCATTCGAAGACAACAGTCTACATCTGGCAAGCACATCTTTGTTTATCAAACGTCCCCATCATTTACAGTACTCTTTAATTCGCTACGAAGATTCAATGAGACCTTTATAATTTACGGGTTTAACAAAGAAAGAACTGATGGAAATCTTATCTATAAACGATTCAATGAAGATGAGTTTTACCATGATATATCCGCTGCAAAAGCAGTGATCGTAAATGGAGGTTTTACCGTCATAAGTGAAGCATTATACCTGAAAAAACCAATTTTTTCTGTACCAATCCGACATCAGTTTGAGCAGCTTTTCAACGCACAATGCATTGAACGCATGGGTGTTGGCATTTCACAGAGAACGTTTAGCGAAGAAGACCTCGGAGACTTCTTATCACGTCTTGATATCTTCTCTGAAAATCTGCAGAAATACGATGCAGGGGACCAAGATAATATTCTTGCAAGAATCGAGCAGGAGATCCAAATTGTACTTAATGAAAAAAAGTGATATTCTCGTCTGCCTCTATTGTATAACTAAATTTCTCAAAATATTTATTCATGGATCGATAGATATGATTTCGAAGTCTTTGGACATTACGCTCAACATGAACTCTACGAGGGTTTATCATTAGTGCCGCATCGATGTTACTTGTCATAGATACCGACAGCTTTTCCATGATGTATTCCAAGGTTTCCTGTGGGTGCTGACAAAGCGCTTCATAGGTAATCGAGATGTAATCATCCGATGAGAGATTCCCGATGTTCTTTAGATAACAGCTTGTCGCATGAGCTGTGATTCTTGTAATAAGCATTACACCACATTCTGGTACTGTCCAAAAAATAAATCGCAGTGCATGGTGTAGCAAAGGATTCGTATACCATCTATCGTAGATCTTGGATAGCTTGGCTGTATATGGGTTTTTTTCTTTTACTATAGTTCTGATGGCGTTGAGCGTCGAGCTTATTGTTTTAAGCGGATGACGATGAATAAACACAAATTTTGCTGTGGGGAACAGTTGCTTTATGAAAAGAAAATTTGAAAAATCATAAGGGTTCTTAAGAAGGATTGGTTTGTCATTTCCCGCGATGAACTGGATTTTTTTACAAAGCTCGGTAAAGAGCCTAACATTCCTTTTTGTCAGAGACATCTTTATTGTCTGTGTACCAAGTAAAAAACCATATTCTTCAGCAAAATCAGCAGTGACTTTCAACCGGTCAATACCCCTATCGGTAAGCCCGTTTTTGAGAAGTGACTCTGTAAGCTTTTGTTTTGCATCGTGTTCCATATTTTCATGATAATTGGATAGAAGCTCATCGTAGTTGATTAGATGATACGCAGTGACTGGATTAAAACATCCGGTTGCCGTAAGCATCTTATATAAAATGCTGGTTCCTGATCGATGTAACCCTAAAATGAAAACAGGTTGGAACGAAACATGCCTGATCTCCTCGAGGAAAGATGCATCTCGATTCATATCACTATGATGACTCACCATGTGATATATTAATATCCTTTTAATAAAACCAGTACTTTTTGTACGTATTACTTCGAAAGTATCTATTGCTAAAGAATATCAACTCCTAGAATGTAAATCTCTAAAAACCAGCGATGTATACAAAGTGATGTTGAACTGATATGATTCTTGTAATTCTCATGATTCTAGGAAGCATCGGAGTCATTGGTGAATGTTATATCCTAAGCCTGTGGGTTATTGCGTATCTGAGGGCAAAAAAAAGACTCTTTTTTCCCTACACTCCTTTAGCATCGGTTATTATCCCCTGTAAAGGAATCGACCATGGGTTTTATGAGAACATACACGCTTTTCTTGCATTAGAGTACCCAAAATATGAACTTATCTTCGTCGTTGATTCAAAGGATGATCCTGCATATGACATCTTGTATCAATTGACAGAAAAAAAACCAAACATTCACCTTGTATTAACAACCCCTGCTCCCAGATGCAGCGGTAAAGTTGCTGCGCTACTGACTGGGCTTGAGTTAATAAACGATACAGAGGTTCTTGTATTTGCTGACAGTGATATCAAACCAGATGTGCACTGGCTTTCAAACATGGTTCTCCCACTTCAGGATATGACCATAGGGGCAACAACCGGGTATCGATGGTATTTTCCAACAAACTGGAAAACGTTGCTTATCTCCGCTTGGAATATGACCTCGATTGTCTTTATGTTCTACCCAAACTACACTTTTGCGTGGGGGGGGTCTACTGCTATCCGAAAAAATGTCTTTGAACAACTTCATATCAAAGAAAAATGGCATACCGCGTTCTCTGATGACCTTATCCTAACCATCGCTGTTAAAAAAGCTGGATATTCGATATATCTTCAACCAAAATGCATCATGGAAAGTCCACCGGAAACAAGTATTCGAAGATTCATCCGATGGGGAACAAGACAATATACATGGGTTCGGTGGTATTACCCATTTTTCTGGTTTTTTTCGTTTATTGGTTTTATTGGCGCGCAAGTCATCATCGCACTTGGGCTGTTGCTGCTTCTTTTAGGTTACTACCTGCCTGGTGTGTTATTAAGCTCGCTTATCCTATTCGAAATTCTCTATGGGCTCTTAGGGATTCATATACTCCCTAAAACTATGATCTACCCAAAAGAACGTTATCAGTCAAAAATAGGCTATGCCCTCCTAAGCCCCCTTGTTTTTCTCTTATTAGCACAAAATACTTTTTTATCAGCGTTAAAGCAGGAGATTGAATGGGCAGGACGGACCTATCAGAAACCAAACAACAAAGAATTAACGAGTATCGATTATAAATAATCTCAAATCCTTTTACCATTATTTTAAGAAATATATTCTTAATTGTTACAGACAAGATAAAAAAACAATTTAATTTACTTATTTTCCTTTGATCAGTCGACATAAAACCACAATCGTTTTTCACTCCATATAATTTATAAATCGTTATCGCATAAGTAGAATCAAAATGGAGGATTGATTTTTCTATGCATTACGATATAGCTATTGTCGGGGCTGGCCCGGCTGGCTCAACAGCAGCAAAATTCCTTTCGGAAGGAGGTATGGCGACCCTTCTTCTTGAAAAAGCGGCATTTCCGCGGGATAAACCCTGTGGTGGAGGACTTCAAATGCGAATCCTTCACCGATTCAAATACCTCAAGGAATACAACCTGATAGATTCGTACTCCTCTGCTATACAACTCCATTCCCCCTCTATGAAACACCATATACACTTTCAGAATGACACGCCTCTTCAAGCAATGGTACTGAGAAAAACATTTGATGAAAATCTTGTCAAGCTTGCGACACGATGCGGTGTCACTCTTAAATGCGGAAGCAAAGTACAAAACATAACCTTCAAGAAGGAGAATATCCAAATCTTTCTCTCAGATGGAACATCGGAAGAATCCCGGATGGTAATCGGTGCTGATGGAGCCTGGAGCACCATCGCAAAGAAAATAGGGATGAAACTCGACTGTAGCCATATCGGCGTCTGCATCTATACCGAATATCCGATGAGTAAAAAAACCATTCATCAGCTTTATGGTCACCAGCATCAAGTCCATATCCACCTCCAACCAAATGGACTTGCTGGATACGGATGGGTATTCCCTAAAAAAGAACACGTCAATATCGGAATTACCGAATTTAGACAAGCCATCAACCCCGCGTTAGAAAAAAAAAATTTACAGAAACATTTTGAGAGCTACCTTCAGATATTAAAAAAACACGACCTTATGCCGAAACATCTTGCTAAAATAACCACGCATGGAGGAGCGTTTCCAACTCGTCCTGTAAAAAGCCTTGTTGCCGATCGTGTGCTCCTCTGCGGTGATGCTGGTGGACTTGCCAATCCAATGACTGGTGAAGGGATTTATTATGCTATGTGCTCAGGGGAAATAGCAGCAAAGACAGCAATCAAAGCCTTAGAAAATGACAAAACAGATGCATATTACCTGAAGCGGTATCAACGAGAGTGGAACCGTGAGTTTAACTTGGATTTTATTTTACACTCTCGGCTCTCAAAACGTTGGGGGAAAAATCTCGAAAACCTCATAGAGCTTGCAAGCAACGACAAAAAACTCATCGATATCATCTGCAATGCAATCCCAAACCCAAAAGGAATACAAAAAGAAAAATGGAAGATTATCTCCCGATTCATTGTAGCTTATTGTACTAATCGACTCCGAAAATATGTTACACCGTCTTAAATCGATGTTTCTTCTCCAATCTATGTTTCGTATCAAGCTAGAAGTCCTAGCTCTTCAAGTTTCAAAAGCACGTTTTTGACACTTTCTTTGACAGACTCGACATCGGTATATAAGATAAGCTCTGGGTTTTCTGGTTCTTCATACGGATCGTCAACACCAGTGAAGTGCTTAATCTTCCCTTCTTGGGCTTTTCGATACATGCCTTTGACATCACGCTTCATGCAAATCTCCACAGGGCATCGTATATAAACTTCAACGAATTTTTTTATTTCCTTTCGTGCATTCCTTCGATGTGTTCTATAGGGCGAGACAAAACTTGCAAGCACAAAAACATTATCATTGGTGAGCCGTTTTGCTAGAACAATAGCACGTCTGATATTTTCATCTCTATCCTTTTTTGAAAAGCCAAGATTCCTGGAAATGTTCTGGCGAATCAAATCACCATCAAGTCGTTCCACCATAAATCCCTTATTTTTTAAAATGATAGCAACCTTATTTGCTATGGTTGTTTTCCCGCAGCAGGGTATGCCAGTAAACCAGATGGTGACTCCCTGATGTTTCTTCATAGCCGTTAATCCTCTGCTTTTTTCTTTTCAGGAATCTTTGTAGAGGGTTCTCGTATCATACCTGCACCAACAGTCTCATTGGTTTTCTCATCAATTAAAATCATACTACCGGTAGCCCTGTTATTCTGATAGCTATCAAAGAACAATGGTTGCGCAGTGCGAACCATAATACGTCCGATTTCATTAAGCCTCAGATAATCCACCTCAGGAATTCGATGCAACGTGTTGATATCGATTTTATATTGAATTTCTTTTACAATGCCTTTTATTTCTCTGGTGGTATGACGAACAACATACCTTGTTCCTGGGGTTAATGGTTTTGTGTTCATCCAGCAGATCATACACTCCAGATTCTGACTGATAAACGGGGCGTTATGTGGTCGAACAAGCATGTCCCCTCGGCTTATATCAAGATCATCTGTGAGTTGCATGACAATCGACATCGGAGGGAAAGCTTCTGCGATTTCTCCATGTGCATCTTCGATGGACTTAATAGTTGTAGAAAAACCAGAGGGAAGAACGATGATGCTATCTCCTGGTTTGAAAATCCCACTTGCGATCTTCCCCGCATACCCACGATAATCATGAAATTTATCGGAACGCGGGCGGATAACGTATTGCACAGGGAACCGGCAGTCAACAAGGTTCTCATCACTACCAATATGAACATGTTCAAGATGGTATATCAAGGTAGGCCCCTGATACCATTGCATGTTTGTTGATGCATGCACTACATTATCACCATGGAGCGCGCTAATAGGGATAAAGGTGATATCATGCACCATAAGCTTTGAAATAAAATCTTCTATCTGATTCTTAATGGTGTCGTACACTTCTTGTTTATACGCAACAAGGTCCATCTTGTTGATGCAGAGAACAAAATGAGGGATTTGCAGAAGCGAGGCGATAAAGATATGACGATGGGTTTGCTCGGTAACCCCGTTTCGTGCATCTACAAGAATCAACGCCAGGTTTGCAGTTGATGCCCCGGTCACCATGTTTCGTGTGTACTGAATATGACCAGGTGTATCAGCAATTATAAATTTTCTTACTGGTGTAGCAAAATACCGATACGCAACATCAATGGTGATGCCTTGCTCCCGTTCCGCTCGTAAGCCATCTGTAAGCAATGCGAGGTTAAGATCTTCACCACGTTGCTTGCTTAACCGTTCAAGGTTCTTCAGCTGGTCCTGAAAGAGGGTTTTACTATCATACAGTAGTCGACCGATCAAGGTGCTTTTTCCGTCATCAACGCTTCCTGCGGTGGTGAACCGCATCAGATCCATGTTAAGATAGCTTTTTTCATCCATCCTAGAAATATCCCTCCTTCTTCCTGTCTTCAAGGGAGTTTTCCGATCGTCGATCATCTGCCCGGTTCCCTCGTTCTGAAACACGATACGCGGCGACCTCACGAACGATGTCTTCAACATTACGAGCATTGGATTGAATTCCTCCTGTACACGTCATGTCTCCAACAGTCCGGAACCGGACAGTCATAGGTTTTACATTTTTCTTATCTTCTTCATTAAGATGTAGGTAGGTTGAGTATGCGTAGATAACACCATCACGGATGACACAATCTCGTGTATGTGAGAAATAAATCGAAGGAATCTGAATGTTTTCTTTGAGGATGTACTGCCAAATATCCAACTCCGTCCAATTACTTAACGGAAAGACACGGAAATGTTCGCCATGGTGTTTTCTGCCATTGTAAAGGCTCCAAAGCTCTGGACGCTGGTTTTTTGGATCCCATTGTCCAAAGTCATTTCGATGGGAGAAAAACCGCTCCTTCGCGCGAGATTTCTCCTCATCTCTTCGACCACCTCCTATTGCTGCATCGAATTTATGCTCTTGAATCGTGTCAAGCAGTGTGGTCGACTGCAGATAGTTTCTGCTAGCGAATTTTCCAGTTTCTTCTTTCACCCGACCTAAGTCGATGGAGTGTTGAACAGAGCCCACAAGCAATCGGACATCAAGATATTTGATAAAAGTATCTCTGAAAACGATTACTTCTGGGAAGTTATGACCTGTGTCGATATGCAATAACGGATACGGGATTTTTGCAGGGTAAAATGCTTTTCTTGAAAGATAACCAAGAACAATAGAGTCTTTTCCACCAGAGAAAAGTAAGACGGGTCGTTCGAATTGTCCTGCAACCTCACGGATAACAAAAATTGATTCTGCTTCAAGTTTCTGCAGGTGGGTAAGGTTATATCGCTTCATAGGAGAGGTATCTTTATCCACAAATCCTTCAAAAACCTTCGCAAAAATGTGAATCGTGCATAAATCATATTAATTACCTGCAGATGCATCAAAAAAGGCAGGTCCCTACTATGGTTTCCCCTGAACTCGAGAAACGAGATTTCTCGTCTAAGAAGATTCAACAATTTCAAAAAAAAGTATTTTCTTTTTATCAGAAAAACAAACGGGAATTACCCTGGAGAAAGACAAAAGATCCATATAAGGTTCTCCTCTCTGAGTTTATGTTACAGCAGACACAGGTAAATCGCGTTGTGTCCTATTATAACAGGTGGATTGTCACATGGCCAACCATTCATGCACTCGCTGCTGCGCCACTTCCCAAGATCCTACAGATGTGGATGGGTTTAGGATACAACACAAGGGCATTACATTTACATTGGGCTGCAAAAAAAATTGTAACTACATTTGATGGAGACGTGCTAAAAGCATTAAAACAATATAAAGAACTCCCTGGCATTGGAAAATACACCTCACAAGCGGTACAAATCTTCGCAACGAATGCAGATCTTGTAACGGTTGATACTAACATCAGACGGATATTTATCCGTGAATTCAACCTTCCTGAGAGCGTTTCTGATAAAAAGCTTTGGATACTTGCTAAAGCATGTCTTCCAAAAGGGAAAAGCCGGGATTGGCATAACGCCTTGATGGATTATGGTGCACTGTATCTTACTTCACATAAAACTGGCATCAAGCCAAAAGTACAACAATCACGATTTGAAGGATCAAATCGACAGATTCGTGCCAAAATATTACGATATTTACTTAAGGAAACTATGTCGATATCCGAGTTAGAAAGGAATCTTGGAATAAAACAAACACGGCTTAAGGGAGTTCTTGATAAGATGAGAGCTGAAAAAATAATAGTTAAAAGAAATAATTTCTATCAAATAAGTGAATAAAGACCATATTTTTTAGAGAAATGAATATATGAGAAGAAATCTAATGATGAGCGATTCCATTAAGATGGTCATCTGAATCATCTAAGAACTGCTAATCGTCATATGAATACATCATACAATGTTTAAAAATCATTTATAAAAAAAATTTTTATTAAAATAAGTTGTTAGAATCAAGAATTTTCTCCCTATTTTGTTAGCTTTTTACTTCTTATCTCTCTTTCAGTAAATTTAATATATAAAACATGTGTATATTAATTATAGGAAATGAGACTTATCGGAAAATTCATAATTATTATTATAATCATAGGTATTCTCCTTGGTGCATCGGCGTACGTTATTCTCTACACCGATGATACTAATGGCACCAACGGAGGAAATGATACAAAGCCTCCGCAGATTGTCGATGTTACAGGGAATATTACGGCAACAGCAGGTAAGACCGTGACCATCACTGTTCTTTTCATAGATAATGTAGATGTCACCCAAGCCATTCTCTATTATAAAACCGCTGGAGCCGCGAACTGGACACACATCTCTATTCTCTCCGGTAGCAACATCATCAGCATTCCTTCTGGCACAACAAGTAATTATCATTATTATGTCACTGTAGATGACGCGGCCGGCAATGGACCAGTGGGAGAGCCATCCACAGATGGCTCCAAGTTCTATATCATAACTGTAAGACCTGATGATGAGTACTTTACTCATATCGTATTTGTTGAAGAATCTACTTCGGTGACATGTCGGTATTGTCCAAATGTTGCAGCCATTTTAGAACAACTTGAATCCTCGACAAATTATCGTTTTTATTATGTAAGCATGATTATGGAAAACAGCAAGACAGCAGAGTATCTCACATCAGTGTACAACCGATATGCTGATCCAACCTTATATATCGATGGAGGTTATCAAGTGATTCTTGGTGGTCTGCACCCGGAAGAAAATTACACTACCGCTATACAAGCAGCAGAAAATAGAGTGGTCCCAAAAATAAAGGTTACGGTTACTGCAGAATACAAGAATACTACTAATACGATTGCCACAAATGTTCTGGTGGTAAATGGAGAACAAACTCCCTATTCAGGGCGATTACGGGTGTATCTACTTGAGATTATTTCTTCACAATTTAATGATTATAACGGATTAAAATATAGAAACGCTTTTGTTGATTTCCTGCTTAATAAAGATATTTCTGTTTCTGCAAATAGTAACATAACGTATTCAGCCGACTGGCCTGTTGGTACCCTTGATTATGAGAATCTGAAGCTTATTGCCGTGGTGTTCAATAATTCGGGAAACAACGCGTTTTCAAATCCTCCGACGGGTAATCCATTTACCGCTTATTATGCTGATGCGACGGATGCGACGTATGTAGTTAAGGATGCACGAAACCTTCCTCCTGAGGTGGGGATTCTCTCACCACAGAAAGGGAAAATCTATCTACGTGGGAATCTGTTTTTAAGTAGAGTATTATATAAAAAGACATTATTGAGAAATACTTGGATTATTGGAAAAGCTTCGATTGACACCTATGCAAAGGATGACTCTGCAATTGAAAAAGTCGAATTCTATGTAAATGATAATCTTGTCGCGAACCTGACAGAACCACCTTATAATTGGACGGTACCATTTTCATTCATTAAAAAACCATGGATTCCAAGCACCTATACAATCATGGTAAAAGCCTATGATGATACCAATAAAACCGCGACCGCAAGCATTGATGTGAAGGTGTGGTGGGCATTCTCATTTTTTGGAAAATAGTCGTCTGCTGTTTAATGTTGTAATGATATTACGTGCCAGGACAACAAAGAAGGGATATGGACCTCGAAAAAGGTTTCTACATATTCTTTTTATTATAGATAGCGGCGAGTAAAATTCTCTATACATCTGTTGTACTCCTTTACGCAGTTCTTCTGACGTCATCTGCTTTGGTTTGAAGGTAACATGCCCCATGTTATAATATCTCCAATCTTTGGTTAGAATTCTTTTTTCACTATCAAGTTTTTGAAACAACGGTGTCCCTGGGAACGGAGTAAGAATTGAGAAATCAGCGACATCGATCTGAAGATCTTGTATCGCTTGAAGCGTTTTTGTAAACACATCAGGGGTGTCGTTGTCAAACCCAAAGATGAAGTCTCCGATAACAGCCATACGGTTTGTATGTATGTTACGAACCGCTTGTCCGTATTCGTCAACCATGTTTGTTTTTTTACCAATTATTTCAAGGGTATGTTGACAGATTGATTCAAAGCCCACAAGCCATGCAATGCATCCTGCTTCTTTTGAGAGTCGGACTAGTTCTGGGTCGTTTGCTAAAACATCAACATTTCCATTGCAGAAAAATTTTTTTCGCAACCCCTTCATCTGTTTGAATAATTCTTTTGTATATAAAGGATCGATGGTAAGCGAAGTGTCATAGAACATCAGGGTTTTTTGTGGGATTGCATTTATTTCAGAGATGACCTCTGGTATTGGTCGTTTATAGAAAAATGCTCCACCCGGGATGTTTGTCTCCGGGCAGAATTCACAGTGGTATGGACAGCCTCGTGTCGCCTCGACTGCACCTGTCATAACAAAGCCAGGTAGATCAACAATTGTCGGGGGGAGAATTAGGGACGTATTGTAAGGTGGTGTATGATAGAATGGTTGTAATCGTTTTTGCTCAATATCCTTAAGAATGGTAAGCCATCCATATTCGTTTCTTCCAATAAGAACGCTGTCAGCATGTTGTGCTGCTTCTTCTGGGAAACCTGATGCATGAAACCCACTTAGAATCACAGGAATACCTTTTTTTCGAAACTTATCAGCAATTTCATATGCTCTAGGTGCTGTTGAAGTAACATAATTGATAAGGATAACATCATATAGATGAGAATAGTCTATCTTGTGATATCGTTCGTTAACCAGAGATACTCTATGTTGTTTCGGTGTGATCGCAGCAAGTTCACGTGCTTGTAAGGTAGGAAGAATCGAGAACGCTGTAAGCAGTGTTTTCTCAAAGAATTTGTACCGTCCCCCTCCCATCCAGATGGTCTCAATGATGAGTATATTCATTACTTCTCTGTGGAGAATGAAGAGACAGCTATTTAAGGAATTGTACCTATCTCCTCTCGACTTTGGAAGCCCTATGAATCCCTTCTATAACCCCATGTTTCTCGGTAAAATACTCAAAAGATATATAATTGATATCGATAGGCTAAATAGGATAAACGAGGAATCTCTTCGACGTTATCAGGATAGACAATTCCGGCGATTAATGCGGTTTGCTGATACGGTACCCTTATACCATGAGAAATATATGCAAGTAGGTGTGAATCCAACCTCCATGACAAGCATCGATGATCTTCAGAGACTTCCTTTTGTCACAAAAGACGATATCAAACGACACTACCCTTTAGGGATTGTATCATCCAAAATAAAAAAAACTTCTCTTATCAAGGTCTCAACATCAGGTACCACCGGCAAGATTCTCCCTCTGTACGTCGATTTGCTTGATATCGTCATGGGTCTTTTCGCATATATGCGTACTTTGCATGAATATGATATGAGTGTTTGGAAAGATAAGATAACAATCATTGGGGATTTTGCGCCTCATACCGCGGAAAGTGGTTATGTCACGAGAGGTCTGCAACCCCATTTCAATCTCACACGGATGTTTAAAAACATCCAATGGCTCAATACAAACGATGAGCCAAATAAGGTGATGGCTGCGATTGATGAGTTCCAACCAGATTTCATCGGTGGGTATGTCGGAATGCTTGGCCATCTTGCCTTATTAAAAGACTCTGGTCTTGGGGACAATATCTCACCTCGGTATATAGCTGCGACAGGCTCTGTGCTTGATTCTTTCCTAAAATCATTTGTAGAAAAGGCATTTCATGCAAAAGTCTTTGAGGTCTATGGAGCGACAGAATCAGGTCTTATAGGATTTCAATGTGAAAAAGGGAGGTATCATCTGATGTCTGATCTCGTCTACGCAGAGTTTCTCCGGAATGGAGAACCAGTGCACTCAGGTGAAGCTGGAGAGATGATTATCACAAAATTCCATGGAAAAGGAACACCGATTATTCGTTACAATGCGATCAATGATATCGTTGCCCCCTTTAAAGGAACTTGTTCATGTGGAAAGGCTGGTGCGCTTATTAAAAAAATATATGGACGCAATGACCTTGCACTGTATCTTCCAAATGGGACCGTGTTACTTCCTTCTGCTTTTTCAGAGATTTACAGTAAATTACTTTATCAATTAAGAACAAACAAAGTCAAGAACACAAAAATCATTCAACGCGATCTGTATAACCTTGAGATCCAGGTTGTCATCGATGAGGCGCTCCGAGCTATTGGACCATCTGTTGAAGAGATTTTTTCGTTCATTAAAAACGGATTCGAAGCAAAGACAGGGCCTGATGTAACAGTGATTGTCACAGAGGTTGATGCTGTTGATACTTCACAGGGTCCTCGAATCCTCTCTATGGTAGATAAAGAGAAATATACTATTGCCCGATATCTTTAAAATATCCACCATTTTTTTTCCAAAAGCGTCGAAAGCTATTTAAATGCTAAAAGCTTAATAGAAAGTTAACAATTGATAATCTGAGGGATAATATGAAAATAGTATTATGCAACGATGGAGTGTGTGTTCCTCCGAAATGCCCTGTTGTGGATATTCAAGAGGATAAGGTCATTATTGGCGAAAAAAAGAACGTGTGTACGTTAACACGAGCGCAATTCAATATACTCAGACAGAAAATCCTAAACGGCGAGATTTAGAAAATCTTTTTCCCCCGTTCTTTTTTTCATTTCTTTTTTAAAAAAATTAATGATGTGGATATCCCGCTTCGTTTTGGTTGTACATCTGAATACTTTCCCTGACTAATTGTTGGAGAAAATCTAGTCGTTGTCCATCGGTCGTGGCTCCATACGTCGTTAACGTGCCATACAATGTTGTGTACTTCGGTTTTACCTTTCCATTGTCATAACCTAATGTAATGATATTAAACATTGGGATACCTCCGACGCGGTCTTTATCATAGATGGGTTGAGCGTCTCTCAGCTCATCGACAGTGTGATGAATGTTTACGTAAATATATGCGACTGTAGCGTTCTCAAAGCTGACAAGAGTATGATACATGTCCTGTTTTCCAAACTCAATTAAGAACAAGTCTTTTATCACAGGGTACATCACATCGCATCCAGCACAAGCATCACCACTATAATGTAAAAACACAGGGCCTTCCGATAAGTTCGCTAAAATAAATTCTGGATGTGGTACGTTGTCCACCGTTTCAAAGGTAAAGACTGCAGTAGTTTTCGGCTCAAGTTTCAGGCAGCTTAAACACAACACAAGCACGATACCGGATCGTATTTCATCATATACTGTGGTGAACGCAAACATACCACCAAGTGTTCCCGAGACTAGTAGAAGGGCACAGACCTGCAACGCAACAATTTTCTTCATTCCTATCTCCTCTCAAAGGTGATAAGTCTATTTGGACAGGCGGTAACACATTTCCCGCATAAGATACACTCCGGGTCTCGATGCATATTTGGAACATCGATTCCCATCGGACATTCATAGGAACAGACATTGCAATGTATACATTGTTTTGTATTAACAGAGATATGTAGGAAGCTGATTTTATTAAAGGGGCCCAGAAGTGCTCCCACCGGGCAGAAATACCGGCACCATCCACGTTCAATAAGAAAGATAAGGACGATAAATAAGATGAAAAGAACCAAAGCTATTGGGAAAAAATAGTTTGGTACAAACTTCCCCGGATTTAAAAGAAGGGTGGGGATTGTTCCGGTAAGAAACCCAACAGGACAGATATCCGTAAAGATAAAACCGATAAGATAGGATGTAACAAACACAAAGCTAACGAGTAGAATATATTTTATGTAACGGAAGTATTTCTCAGTTTTATGTGTGCCAAATTTCCGTGCGATTGGAAGCCTTTTAAACTTCCGAGCAACTCGCCCTGTTCCACGTTGAAGAAGCCCTATTGGACAAGCCCAGCTGCATACCGCTCTTCCTGTCAGCACACCAAGAAACCCAATGATGAGGAAAGGATAAAGGAATAATCTCCATGCGAAGCTGCCTTTATCAACGCTTTGTTCCAATGACCGTAATGGGCATGCGGAGGTCGCAGCGGGGCATGCCTGACAATAAAAAAAAGGATAACAAAACCCAGTTTTTAGTCCAGGATACCCCTGGTAACCTAGATTAGCGGAAAAGAAAAGCACAATCTGAGAAATCAATCGTTTTATTTGTAACTTCATTTAACTCTCTTTCGTCCTAGGATTATCACACCTGCAATGATAGCTATGATAAAAATAATCAATTCAAAACCTGGCGTTTGACTATCGCCATTACTACCATTCCCATTTGTATCTACGGAAAGCGTAATATTCTGTTTTGGAGATGATTCCCAAGTACCATCGGTTTTTGCCCAGACCTTACAGCTAATATACGTTGCATCTGCATATTTCAATGTGATATCTGATTTATAATTCCCAGCACTTTCAAGAGACATTGAGATATTTTGAATATCGGAATGACAGATACCAGTCCGTGCATTGCACTCTTGAACCCATAGTTTTACCTCTGAAGGAGTTTCACCACTGATCGCTATTGAAAAAGTAACAGTTGATAATGGTGCAGGTGATGCTGGGGAAGAGATGATTTCTCCAAATGTTAACCCTGTTTCGACTGCTGAACAGACAATTGCCCCAAAAATACTTAGCATTACAATACATGGTATAATTTTTTTTCCGTTCTTCATATTTTTCATGTCTCCTTATATTTTTTTATTGTTTTGTTTATCTATATTTCAAGATCATTAAATCACGCATAACCCAAGTGGGAATAATAAATATTTCCTTTTTTACGGGCAAACCCATTGCAATGCAATCGATATTTTATTTTTTTCCTTTTATCTCTCATATCAGAGTATCAAGAACCGGAGCAAGTCTTGTAAGGTCTTCAGGGTACCCCGGGGAGATTTCATTATAGACCGCTAACCCCTCATGGGAATACGAAAGAACTCCTTCTCTATTGAAAATGCACAACGCAGGAATACCCCCATTCCCAACCTTATAAGTTTCCCAGATAGTCCCATCATCGATTCCAAAGGTCCATGTCAATTCATATTCGTAATCCTTAAAAATAGACAGAAAATCTTGTATTTGCGAAACGGTTTCCCGTTGGTCAATATCTATAGAGAGAATTTCTACGTCATTCCTACTATAATTTTCGTATATTTTTCGTAATTCCAGCATTTGAAGTTGACAAGGTGAACACCATGTTGCCCACATATCCAGAATCACTACAGTTCCCCTGTAATCGCGTAGATGTTTTGTTTCTCCAGTAAGGGTGGTAAAACTGAAATCATCACCAAAGGGATTGATCTGTTGTTCTGTACAACCAGAAACCAGAGGGAGCATCATCAGCAGAGAAATAATAAAAAAAAGAGATGGTTTACACATCTGCATCAAAGAATATCAGTGATAGAGTTTCAATTTCTGCACAAGCATTTCTTTTGGCATGGCACCAACGAGCTGGTCAACGAGAGCACCGTTTTTGAAGATTAGTAAAGTAGGGATGCTCATAATTCTATATTTCATTGAAGTTCGAGGGTTTTCATCAACATTCAGCTTCCCAAAGACTATTTTTCCTTGCATCTCCTTTGCAAGTTCTTCAATAACTGGTCCGATCATCTGGCAAGGACCGCACCAGGGCGCCCAGCAATCAATAACGATTGTCGGGAATTTCTTTAAAGTCTCTTCTATGTCTGCATCAAGAAGATGGATTGGTGTATCTGGCCATTTTTTTTCCATAGTTCTCCCTCCGTTCATATACTGTTTTTTCAGTTGCTCAAGTTTTTTCTTTTTAATCATATCAAGAGAATCCATTTATCCTCGAATAACGCCACTCCCTAATTAATATTTGGATGAAAAATTCCGAAAAAGTGTCTTATTTGGTAGTGTCTTGGAGCCATTTTCTTATTCTTAGATATCCGATTTTTTTTTCTCCATCAAGCCATAGGACAGGAGCCGTTCTTTGAAGGTCCTCAAAGACATCATGGGATTTTGCAAATGAGAGATCCTCTTCACGCCATTTATTAAGATCATGTGGAAAGGTAACGATATCGACATCATCCCTCCCAGTAAGTAATTCTTTTGCCTCCTGGCATTTCACGCACTTTTCTAATGAGAATAAAATTGGTTTTGTAATATGAACACCTCACAAGCGACTATTTCTTTTTCGTATCTTGATATGATGCATAATAATCGATTTTGTTTTAAAGGTTACCGTTTCCTTCGTCCTCAGTAACAAAACTATTTCAACTATAGTATTCGTTGTAAAGGAATAGGTAAAACGATTTAGGCACATTATAAAACGATAGGAGTGCAAGTTAAGTAAATTATATTGCAGAACACAGATAACGTATAAAATCAGTGTTTCTATCAATCTACTCCGCGAAGTTCTATCAAAGCCCTTTATTTATACGCGATACCCATCGATTGTGCTTTTGGTTTTATTGACACTCTGAGACTGTCGAATAACCTTCTTCGCATGGGATGTGTCACACACTATCCTATCACATTCATTAATAAATTCACCAGATGAAATCAATGTTTTTTCAAAATTCCAAATTAACATCAAACCCTCCAGTCTTTCCAGTTGACAAATCTTTCGTGTCATTTTCACCATTGGAAGGTCTGGGAGGTTTTGGATATACTCTCTTAATGGTGTCAATCAACGCCAGTTTCAAATCATCAAACTCTGATTCACGCACGACCTGCTTCAAGTCGTTGATATGTATGCGGTAAATCCTATTGCCGTTGCCATCCCAAGCCATCTTGCTCCTGCCTTTAAACAAACCAAGGTTTATATTTGTATTACCTATATCAATGGCTAATAGCACCTTTTAGCTCCTTAATTTTATCTCTTATCTTAGCGGCTTTCTCAAATTGCA
>Ga0209427_10000677_pt1 | contig 37209 bp, 36 predicted proteins | sample DeeMarSWOR136_30_FD_187465 | JGI IMG/M metagenome (GOLD analysis project Ga0209427, IMG submission 187465) | Marine sediment microbial communities from White Oak River estuary, North Carolina - WOR-1-36_30 (SPAdes) (version 2) | ecosystem: Environmental > Aquatic > Marine > Intertidal zone >...
CATGTGGAAACACTCACTCATCAGAAGAAGAAAGATCTATAAGATTCTACTCGCGAGGCGTGATAGCTGAATGTTTTAGGCGGCCTCCTGCAGAGCGGCTCTACGGGGGTTCGAATCCCTCGCCCGGCTCCATTTAAAATTACTAAATAAAGCAATTTAATGGCACGTCTCCGTGCTGCATGCTATATGTGTAAAAACACCTTTTGATGTCATGATGAATGCAGCTGATGGCTTGATGCGTAGAGAAACACCGGTACAAGCAGAGCAACGAGCCCCCTCCCAAAATCCGTCAAAGAGTATTTGACCATGACGGGTCTGGATCGTTGAACCTTCCTGTCTATCACCCCTCTCTCCCCCAATTCCACCAGCCTGTCCGTAAGGGTCCTGGAGCTGACGCCCTCAAGGAGCCGTCGTATCTCGTTGAAATGCAGTTCCTCCTGTACGAGGAGGACGTACATGACGTCTATCACCCACTTCCTTTGCAGGAAGCGGAAAAAACGCAGAAACCCCTCGCGCTCCATCGACATTCGTGATCCATCGTGTTCGAATGATCCGAGTTCTCTACGCAGACACTCCAACGAGGTTTCCTGGATGATTGGCAACAGGTTTAGTAGTTCGGAGAATACATCTTGGTCAATTTGCATAGCGAGACTCTCCTCTTACTGCTTTAATATTTTACACTAGATAAGCAAAATCCCTCTGCCTGATTTAATAATGTCAATCGTGTGTTCAGTCAGAACGCTTGGTAGGGTGAAACCGTCATGAATATGATCACCGAGTTTGAAGATTCTCTCCTGTTGAAACTCATCTACAGAAAAATGGGCTTTTTTCTCGACAATCCGATACGGAGATGGCTCAACGATCCCGTTGAGAAGATAAGAGCCGCTGGTATTCGCCCTGGGATGGACGTGTTGGAGGTTGGGTGTGGTTCGGGTTACTTCACCCTTCCCGCTGCGGATTTGGTCGGAGACGAGGGGCGTCTCCACGCCATCGACATCCACCCAATTGCCCTAGAGACGACCTCGAAGAGGATCAAGGAGTCAAACCTGAAAAACGTCATCCTATCCAAAACAGACGCGCTTGAGACCGGATTACCTAGTGGAATCTATGACATTATCTTGCTGTTCGGCGTAATCCCAGCACCAGTCCTTCCTCTAGACCGGCTCCTGCCGGAGATGCATCGCCTGCTGAGATCAGGCGGATCGATAGCGGTTTGGACTGGTCTCCTTCTATGGTCACCGAGACAGGTCACAAAGGGCGGGCTTTTCACGCATGTCGGGAAAAGAAAGGGAGTCCATAATTTCACACAAAATGGCTGAGGATAATACTAGGCACATCTTTCTCCGCTTACTCACGTTAAGGAGAAATGAAATTTAGAAATTTACTGAAAATTTAATAATCTTAGGAATTTTAATTTCCTTCGTTGCGCGCGCGCACTCAGGCAGAGGCGTAAAAGATGAAATCAGAAGAGGTATGTGCCTTCATATCTGGTACACATCGGGCATGTAGGAAGGGAGGGAACGGCGGTAGGTACAAGTCTCGGTAATAGCAAGAGAGCAGAGACGCTCCTATCAGAACCGCTACGAACCTATATGGAGTCGAAGGGGTGGGGGAAGTCATTAGCACATATGAGAAGCATCTTCGTTGAGGATCAGAGGACTAGACTACATCTTACCCTCTGGGAAAGACGTGAAAAGGATCCTTGCATCATATTCATCCACGGGATGGGGCTGCATTCCCTGTTTTTCGCAGGATTCCTGTCGAAGCTAAGCGAGCGGGGTTACAACGTCTTCGGCCTGGATATCCAGGGACATGGGAGAAGTGGGGGCGAGCGGGGGCATTTCACAATGCAGAGAGCGACTGAGAACGTGTCCAGTGTCATCGACTACATCCTCGAAAACTACAATGAACGGGTGGGCGTAATGGGAATCAGTCTGGGCGGAATGATTACCTTCTACAGTTTGGCAAATGACCCTCGGATCCAAAGTGCTGTTTGCAATGGTCTCGCCCACCCGAACCTGCCTCTACGGAGACGCTCCACACGCCTACTCATCGACATGGGAGCCAGGTTATGGCCCAAGAAAAGGCTTAGTCTACTGAAGATCGTTCCTCTCGAGAAGGTCACTCTGGACCCGACCTTGCAGAACGTCATGTTGACGGATGAGTTGGTGGTGCCAGAGTATACACTCGAGACAGTCGCATCTTTCATGGACCTTGAGCCGAAGACCCCCTTCGACCAAATCCGGACCCCGATCCTTGTGATGGTCGGGGAGCAGGACCAGATCCTTCCACCAGAGTACTGCAAGAAGGTTTATGATCTATTGACGACGGAGAAGAAGTTCGTGGTTGTGCCTGATGCGGGACATCTACTATTCATTGAGCATATCCCCCAGACATTGCCCCTCGTAGTCGATTGGTTCACTAAGACGCTATAAAAATATTGAAAGCACCGTGAAATTGTTTCACTTCTCGTCTTTCTGCTCGTTAAACCCATATATCCTTAGATAAGCTCCTCGACGACCGCGAAACCATTAAGGTTCCTGTTAAAAAGGGGAAAAAGTTCGTCATACACAAGAATACTTACTCCCATTTTATGGAGGTGCGTTTAAACATCCGAACGATGCTTTGGGCGCCGATAAGCAGAATCAAGTATGCCATAAGATACGTTAAGTATGAAAACAAGAGAACTCATGACAACTCATCATGCTCTATGTCATATAGAGATAGAGGGATTATCCTCATTGGCGATATCCTTCGAGCAGTCGCCTCCGCAGTATTCTCTTAGAAGTTTACCCAGCTCGCTGAGTGCCTTCCCAACTACCTCCCTGGGTATCTCCCCTGAGCCATCGATGAACATCGCAAGGTTTCGTGATTCTGTGGATATTTTGGTCTCGTCGCAATCCCTATAATTCCACCTTCTGGTGAGTATTCGAAAATCGTCGACGTAAACAGGCTCGCCCTCGTAGGTCTCCTCTGGCTCGGATGCGCCTAGAGGCAGGAATCTTTCCCCACCAACTGAGTACCTCAGTGCAATCCTGCCCTGCGTCTTGTCGACATCAAAGCCCCCCATAGGGATCATGTACCTGATCGAAGTAGCGTTGTAGGCGTCGACTGCGGTGTTGATTCGAGGGAGGGCCTTTCTCTTCAGGGTCCTCCGCAACAGTGCCTCGGCGGAGGGCCGGTAGTCCCCTGGCTTAGTCCCGAAGCTCCGGTACATCTCCCTCCATGAGCTTATGAATGGGTGCCGGGTAACGGGCTCTGAGCCCATTCTATCCACGGCCTCCGCGATCGCCTTCTCCTTGAAGTCCTCGAGACCGGGGTTCACCCTCTCAACCTTGACGTTCCTGCACACAAGGACGCCTATCTTCACATCTGGATACGACGATATTATCCCGCGGTCGATCATGAAATCCACGTCTCAATCCCCTCAGGCACAACTAGTTCACATCTCCCAAGGTATATACATGTTAATAGGCCGATCCGCATCTCACAGTCGAGGCATGTATGGGCCCGTCATCCCTCGTGATGCTAACCTCATGAGGGGATGAATCCCCAGCCGGGCCCCCATTTGCCCTCGTCATTTAATATACGCAAACAACCTGTGGAGTATTCGAGTTGAGTGGAAAACTCCTCTTCGTGATAAACAGTGGCCCGGGTAGCCCTGACAGGGTGAGGTGGGGCCTCAGAATGGCGTTGAACACGTACACGCATCCCTATGGCGAGAAGATACTGGATGACGTCAGGGTGCTACTCTTCTGCGGCGGGGTGAGCATAGTCGATCCCGGTTCGCCCCACTTCGAGGAGTTCCGTCGGAGGCTCCTCGATCTCGTGAATGCCGGTGTCGAGGTCGCGTCCTGCATCTCGATAGCCAGACCCCTTGGGCTTGAGGACGAGACAACCGCCCTGGGGGTCAGGCTGGTCCATGCCTCGGTCTACGTCGCGGACTGCGTGGATGAAGGTTACACGATTATAACCTTCTAATGTCCACCCAGATGTCGGTGAATAGCGCCTTAGAAAACTGCAGCCGGGTTTCTAGCTTATTCGAGATACGTAATGAGTATTTTATAACGAGTTGGAGTGATGGTTAGTGAGGAGAGTAACTCGCGTTGAAAAGGTGCTGGGACGTCATTGTTGGGGCTTTGAAGCAAGAGGGGAGTGACTATGTCTTCGGCCTCCCTGGTCATCCCGAGGCCCTTTACGACTCTCTGTACGATTCAGCCGACGTGAAATCGGTTCTGGTCCGTCACGAGGCCTCCGGTGTCTTCATGGCCATGGCATACGCCAGGGTCGCCAGGCAGCCAGGGATCTGCTTCGGCAGCCCCGGGCCCGGCGTCGCCAACCTCGTCCCAGGCGTCCTGGAGGCTTGGTCCGGCTGCACCCCCCTCATCGTCCTGGGCGCCTCGGCGGGCACCGACAAGGAGGGCCTCGGGGCCTTCCAGGAGGCGCCGCAGGTGGAGGTGATGGCGCCTATCACCAAGTGGACGTACAGGATACCCTCGGCCAACATGTCCTCCTGGGCCATGAGGAGGGCTTTCTCCATCGCCGCCAACGGTAAACCGGGCCCTGTCTACGTGGAGGTACCCTTCAACGTGGGGACATCCACCACGGACAAGACGGATTACATGCCCTCGGTCCGACCCATCAGGTTCAGACCGGACCCGGAGGGCGTGAAGGACGCAGTGGAGCTCCTCCTCTCATCTGAGAGGCCTGTCATCGTCGCGGGCGGCGGCGCCTACGCCTCAGGCGCTTCCGGGGAGGTCGTCGCCCTCGCGGAGCTGCTGGGCATCCCAGTCCTGACCACACCATGCGGAAGGGGAGTCATACCCGAGGACCACCCCCTTGCACTGGGCCTCGTAGGCCTCTACAGGACGAGGACGGGGAAGAGGGTCTACCAGAACGCTGACCTCGTCGTCTCCCTGGGGTCCCGCAACGAGGAGTTCCAGACGGCATCGTGGAGCCACTACCCCAAGGACGCGAAGTTCATCCAGGTCGACATCGACCCCGCCGAGATAGGGAGGAACTGGGCTCCTGACCTGGCGTTGGTGGGGGACGTGAAGCTGGCGCTCATGGACCTCATCGCCGCGATGTCCGAGAGGGCTGCCAGGAAGCCGCTGGAGGAGATGCCGAGGGTGAGGTCAGTCCTCGATGCGAAGGAGGCCTTCTGGGAGGAGGTGGAGGCAGAGTGCGGGGATGAGTCGAGTCCGCTGAAGTCGAGGAGGGTGGTCCACGAGGCGAACAGGGTCTTCGGGCGCGGCACCATCCTGGTCAACGAGAACGGGTCCCAGGACCTCTGGTCCTACTACTTCCCCTACTACAGGGTCCTCGACGAGTACGGTTGCGTCGCACCTGCTGAGCAGACGTGCATGGGCCTAGGCGTCGCCGGGGCCATCGGGGCGAAGCTCGCAGCGCCTGACAGGAAGGTCCTCTGCACGACGGGGGACGGCGCCTTCCAGATGTTCATGAAGGAGGTGCCCACTGCCCTGGAGCAGGGTGCCCCGGTGACCTGGATTGTCCTCAACAACCACAGCCTCGGCTGGATCAAGCTCCACGAGAGGGCCCTGGGGGAGAGGTACATCGCCGTCGACTTCGATGCCCAGCCAGACTTCGCCGCCTTCGCCCGGTCATGCGGGTGCCACGGGGAGAGGGTGGAGGAGGCCAGGGGTATCAGACCGGCCATTGAGGAGGCGCTCAGGTGGAACCTCTCGGGCACGCCCGCGGTCCTCGACTTCGAGGTCGATCCTTGGGACTTCCCAGAGGGCTTCAAGGAGTTCCAGCCGGAGCTCTTCGGCTGAGGCAGTCACCCTGAAGGTCGGGAGGATGGGGCAGGGACGCGCCGAGGGGAATGGGGTAACCAGTGAGGTGCTGCTGAGGAAGTGTGTCCACTCCCTCGGATCCCTGGTTCTCGTCATAGCGGCCGTCTACGGGTTGTCCGCTGCCCAGACGGTGATAGCCGTTATGACCGCCCTCTACCTGGCCTCCGAGTACCTCAGGCTCTCGGGGAGGAGCCTCCCGATGTTCACATGGCTGACCAGCCGCGCATCATCGAAGGCCGAGCAGGAGGGGATAGTAGACGCGCCAATCTGGTTCGCCCTGGGGGCCCTGATCACTCTTACGTTCTTCCCCTTTGAGCACGCAGTCGTCGGCGTCCTCACCCTCACCATCGGCGACCCGACTGCCTCAATAGTGGGGCTGCTCACGAAGGACAGGCATATGATACCGTTCAACACATCTAAGTCCATGGAGGGAACGATAGCGGGGTTCTGCGTCTCTACTCTCGCATGCCTTCTCTTCGTTGAGCCCGTGACCGCCATCACGGGCTGCGCCGGGGGGATGCTCGCGGAGGCCCTCCCGCTGAAGCTGAACGACAACTTCACAGTGCCGATAGCGGCGGTTCTAATGATCAGCGTATTGAAGACGGTTCTAATCTGAACAGGGTCTGCCTGTAGCTCCGCCTACAGACATATCCTTACAATCCCCTGGGTTCAGTCCATACTGAACGGAGATGTTCGAGCCACCTTCGGAGCTCAGCCTCTTCAAGCGTCTGGTTCTAAGGCTATGCGGTCATGTCTACATCGGCAGCCGGACGATGCCTGGCTGGTCAAGCTCGCTGCCCTTCTACGCATTCAGATGCCCTGTACACGGACTCGTCGTCGACTACCCCCGGGGCTTCAACGAGAAGCTGAGATGCCCCCTCTGCTTCGAGGACATGACACGGGAAGCCGATGCGCCTTTGGTACAAACGGACCTGGAACAGCTGGTTCCCGAGATAAAGCAGGTCTAGACGGTTGAGCCGGATCCATCCTTTACTTAGGAAAACATATCTCTTAGGGGGCTGCCTACTTCCTCTCCATCTCCCGGACCTCGAGCTTCCTGAAGATGCTCCTTAGTTGGCGCCTCATAGCCGTCCTGTCGTTGCTAAGCCCCAGGTAGTCCGCGAAGTCTGAGGTGGTCCGGACCAGTGTATTCCTCCCCTTCTTCTCCCGCGTTATAAGCCCCATCCTCTCAAGCGCTCTCATGTGCCTGTAGGACTGGCTTCCCCTCGCCTCTGACACCTCCTTCTGCTCAACGGGCTGGTTGTAGGCGATGTAAGAGAGAGTCCTAAGGGGTCCGGCCGTGAGGAGAGGTTTCATCGAGAACCTCCGGGCCTGCTTCGTGTAGTTCGGCTTGAGTTGTAGGACGACACGTCCCCCGACCAGCTCGCTTATCTCAAGTGGGCTACCGTCGTTCTCGTAGTACTCTGAGAGCTTGGCGATGAGGTCGGAGACCTGGCGCTCGTTTTCCATTTTCAGGTGGGCGACGAGGGTAGTGAGGCTCAGGGGTCGCCCGGAGGCATAGAGCACGGCCTCGAGCTCGGCGATCTTGTCCTTCTCAACCTCTGGCATCGCAGAATCACTCGACGAAATATGGATCATGGAATAAATTAATAACGTCTCCGATGAGGGGGTCAGACACCTGCCCCGATATCCCTCCTGTAGAAGAGGTTTCCCTCTACTCTGGAGACGTCCGAGTAGACCCTCTGCCGAGCCTTGGCGACGGAAGTGTCCTTCGCGAGTAGGGCGATGGAGCGGCTTCCCGTCGTCAGTATCTTCCCGCCCTCCTCGTGAACCGAGGCATAGTAGAGGTCAGAGCTCTCCGGCGGGGATATCCTGACGAGCGCCCCCTTCCTGGGGTCAATAGGGTAGCCCATCGGAACTATGTAGACGCAGACTGTCGCTTTCTCCTCGAAGGCGGGCGTACCCAGCCTGCCGTCTAGAATCTCCCAGCCCACATCGATGAGGGGTTTCTCGAGGAGTGACAGTACATTCATAGCCTCGGGGTCGCCAAACCTCGAGTTGTACTCGATTAGGTAGACGCCCGCCTCGGTCTCCATGAAGCCGCCGTAGATGACTCCCCTGTACCTGTCGACCGACTGGGAGAGCTTCCTGATAGTCTCCTCTATGATCTCGGTGCCCTTCCTCACAGCGCCCTTGGAGAGGTCGGGCAGGCCTTGGTCCGGGCAGCTGTAGCTTCCCATGCTCCCGGTGTTCGGTCCCCTGTCTCCGTCGTATGCCCTCTTGAAGTCCCTGACTAGGGGCATCACCTCGATCCGGCTCCCGTCGGTGAAGGCCTGGAGGGTGAACTCCCGACCCCAGAGCCTCTCCTCGAGGACTACGAGACCGTCGTTCCCAATGCGCTCAGCCGCGTATTCCTCTACATCCTGCAGCGAGTGGAGGTGCTCTCCCGTAATCTTGACCCCCTTACCGCCGGTCAGGACATCCGGCTTCACGGCGACATCGGCGTGTCTCCTCAGGAAATCCCGGACATCTTCAAGGCTCCTGCAGATACTGTAATCTGGGTTGCCTTCTACCCCCTGTTCATCGAGGAAGATCCTAGTATAGGCCTTGCTCCACTCAAGCCTCGCTGTCGCCTTCGTCGGCCCGAAGACCGGGACGCCCATCTCGATGAGGCGATCCGTAACCCCTGCGGCTAGGGGAGCCTCGGGGCCTACGTAGGCGATGTCCATGCCCTTGAAACCGTCGTACGACCCGGTGTCGTTTATGTCCATGATCTTGACGCTCTTGGAGAGGCCGGCGATCCCGGGGTTCCTCCTGCCCATGGCCGCGTGGAGCTCGACGCCTTCTCCTGCGAGAGCCTTTGCGATGGCGTGCTCACGAGCCCCATGGCCAACCACTAGGACCTTCATCCATAACACAACCTGATAGCCTTCAGGACTCCGACCCTGGAGACATATACCATTTAAGCATGGTCTGATCTCGGAAAAGCTTTGTCTCCTCGTTCAAAAGGGGGAAAAAGTTGGGCCGCCTCTTTCAGACAACGGTGATCTCCTTGTGGTAGTTGCTGAAGGGCTCGCCGCCCTTCTCTGTGACCATGACGACGTCCTCGACCCTCGCCGACCAGCTGCCCGGGAGGAGGATGCTGGGCTCGACGGTGAAGGTCATGCCCTTGCGGAGGACGGTCTCGTCCGGGATGTAGAGGAACGGCGGCTCGTGGACGGTGACGCCTATGCCGTGGCCGAGGCGGTGGGTAAAGCACTCCCCGTAACCTGCTTCCTCGATGATCCCCCTGGCGACCCTGTCAAGCTGGGTGGCGGTAATCGTCCCGTCGATCATCTTCTCCATGGCCGCAGCCTGGGCCTCCATGACGGTGTCGTGGATCTTGACGAACTCGTCGCTGGGCTTGCCGACGAAAGCTGTCCTGCCGAAGTCCGAGCAGTAGCCCCTGTAGCAGGCTCCGAAGTCGAATGAGATGGAGTCGCCTTCCTCGAGCCTCCTCTCGTCCTGCCTCCTCGGGGCATGCCTGACGCGGGGCTTGCTGGGGCTGGAGAACCTGACCCCGGTGACGAAGGAGTTGTACTCGACTCCCCTTTTGGCGAACTGGTAGTCGACCTCGTGGGCGACGTCCACCTCCGTGACGCCCACCCTGAGGAAGTCGGCGACCTCCCCGTAGACCTGGTCGGTGATCTCCCCCGCCTTCTTCATGAGGGCGACCTCGTCGTCGTCCTTTATCATCCGCATGGGCGCTATGATGTCGGATGCAAGAGACACCTCGCTGCCCGGCAGGGCATCCCTCAGCAGCAGGCTTGTGTGGGTCCACGCCCTGTCGTCGACCGACACGCCTCTCCCCTTAACCTTGAACGCGTCCAGGACCTCCCTCATGACGTCCTTTGGCCTCCTGTGCTCGTCGAAGATGACTACGTCCTCGACCCAGGGCTTGCCCTCGGCCTCCCCCGCCCAACCTGAGCCGCCCATCCTGGGCCCCACGAGGGTGAAACCCCCGTCGGCGCCGATGTACGCCCCGCAGACGTAGTCCCCGTAGGCGTTGCTGTCCGTCAGCTCAGGGCCCCTGCGTCGGATGCCCGTCAGGTACCAGAGGTTGGCCCCGCGCCTGAGGTACATCAGGCCGATGCCCCTCTCCCTCATCTCCTGCCTGGCTCTCTCGAGCCTCTCCTTGAAGTTCATGTCGTGCTGTTGTATGTCTGAAAATATTAATTAGCTTGGGGGTTGCATGTGAGTTGGGGGCCCGTGGCCAAGTTAGGATAAGGCACCGGACTTCTAATCCGGAGAACGAGGGTTCAAATCCCCCCGGGCCCGCTTGTCTCCCCCCCTCTTGTGGTGTGGGGGGTTTGTTTTCGGTGTTTTTTGTGGTTGTTTTTTGGGATTTGGCGGTGTTTTTGGTTTTTTTTCTGTGTGGTTTGGTGCTGTTTTGATACTGGATAGCCACTAGATAGCTTGAATGAGATTTGGTGAGTGATATGTTAGTTTAGGAGGGGAGGTATCTCCATTTGGGGTAGGGTTCGAATCCCACAGGGGCAGGCTGTGGTCCCTGTTGTCGAGTTAAATTGTCGAGTTGTGTAATGTTGTCTTCGCATCTCTTAGGCCCAAGATCAGGCTTATTATGAATCCGATGAACAGTATTGCCGACCCGCTTACATAGGGGTAGTTGTAGTTGACGTCGAAGATGTATCCCGCCCAGATCGGCCCAGCGATGCGACCCAAGCTCATGAAGGAGTTGCTCAGCCCCATCGCGGCTCCCTGGCCAATGGTTGAGCGTTTTGAGGTCAGGGAGAGCACAGCTGGACGGAGCAAAGTCTTGGACAGCATGAAGAAACCAGTGGCTATAAGTATCGTGTAGTATGTTCCAGCCTGCAGAATAATCAGGAACCCTATCGAACCGGCCAGAAGTGAGGCCCTTATGACTGTCGACTCTCCCCAGCGCCGTATGGTCGGCCCCGTCAGAGCCCCCTTGCCTACTGCAGCCATCAGCCCCATGACCATCAGTATCGTCCCCACCTGCTCAGGGCTGTAGCCGAACTTCTCCAATGCGTATAATCCGAACACAGACTCGAAATTTGAAAGGCCGAAGCTCAGCAAAAATGCCATGAACAGTAACGAGCCAGTCGGGCTCCTCAATGCGCCTACTAGCTCTCCTAGTTTAACCATCTTCAACCCGTCAGCTCTCTTCCTGAGGATCTTGGGCAGGGATTCGGGGAGGAGGACTATGATGAGGAGGAGGGCGAACATTGAGAAGCCTGATGCTAGGAAGAAGGGCATTGAGAGCGAGTCCGTGGCGAGCAGGCCGCCCAGGGCAGGCCCAATTATGATGCCAAGCCCCATCGCTGCACCGAGCGTCCCCATCCCCCCTCCCCGCTCTTCCTCCGATGTGATGTCCCCTATGTACGCCATCGCAGCAGGGTAGGTTGCCGATGAGAGGATCCCGACCAATCCTCTCGCTATGAAGAGCATCCAGATATTCTCGGCGATTCCAAGCAACAGCATGGAGAGGGCATACCCGAATACGCCCAGGGCCAGAATTGGCTTTCGACCGACGCCGTCTGAGACGCTTCCCCAGACAGGGGCGAAGATGAACTCCATGAGTGAGGCTACAGCTATTAGCAGTCCCAACTCGCTGCCACCGGCGCCCAATTTGTCGATGTAGAACGGGAAGATGGGTATCACTATCCCGAAGCCCAGCGTTATGATTATGAGGGTGAATGAGAGTATCAGGACGTATCTGCGCCTCTTTGCGCTAGATGGGTTTAAATGACGAGTCTCAGCCTGATCGGTCATTTTACAATCGTGCACCCTTTCTCAGGCAGATTCCAGTATCTCTACCGTACCCTTTCCCCCGTCGACCCTCACCAGATCCCCGGTTTGGAGGCGCGTCGTGGCGTTCCCACAGCCCACCACGGCAGGGATGCCCAGCTCCCTCGCCACTATGGCGGCATGTGAGAGTGGGGCTCCGACGTCCGTGACCACTGCTGCGATCTTGATGAACAGGGGGGTCCAGCCTACGTTGGTCGTTGACGTCACTAGGATCTCGCCGATCTCTATGTCGCGACCATCCTCAGGGTTGTCTATCCTGCGCACCGTCCCCTCCACGACGCCTGCGGAGCCGGGGTATCCAGTGATGTGCTTCGTGTCCTCTCTTGGTAATGGAGCCCGGGAGTCCCAGATATCGCCTCGCCTGTCTGAGTCGGACGACCACCTGAAGGGATCGAATCTTCCGATGATGATAGTGGGATATGGAGGCAGGGATCTGTATCTATCATAGGTCTCGCGGCGCATGGGGATGTACCTCACCGGTGTGTCTTCGCCGTTCAATAGTCCGATGAGCTCCTGCCATGTCAAGAAAAAGACGTCGTCACCAAGGTTTGTCATCTCGCCTGCACGCAGATAGAATTTCCGGATGACGGAGAGGACTCTGGTCAGCTCCGAGCGGAAGGCCTCCCGGGTGAGCATCGCCTCCTTTATCTCGTCCATCTTGCGTCTGAAGGGCTCTACTTTTTCGGGGTGCTGCTCCTTAAGCCTGCTCCATGCTGCTTCTTGTTCCGGCGAGCTCTTCTTGAGAAGATCTTCGATATCTACAGGGTTTTCCTCGTACTCTGCCAAGAGCCTGTCGAGCCAACCAGGATCCTCTGAGGGCCTCGGCATCGAAATCATGTCCTCGAAGGGCCCCCGATGACCGTATTCTAAGACGAATTCTTCACGGGTCATCTCGCCTCGCTTCATCTTAGCCAAGCCCACCAAGGTTCCGAGGCTGGTAAGCTGTGAGGATTGTCCCCTTAGGGTTGAGAGGAGATAGCTGGCTTCTTCCTTCCCGATGAGCTTCTTCAGCTCTATGCTGAAGGCTGTGAAGGAGTCGAAGAAACCATCATTCGTGATGTCTTGAGTGTTCGCCATATCCTCGAAGAAGGGATATATTTTCCCGAGCCAGAGCGAAGCCAGCTGGGGTTTACCCTTGGTGTTTTCGATCTTTGATATCAGCTCGTTGGTTCGCTCAGATGTTTTAGCGATGAACTGTGGTATTCTCTTCTTGAGCTTTCCCCTTTTCAGGTTGACGCGTATCATGAGGGGGAGGATGCCTGTTATGAGCTCCCTCCAGGAGATGGGATGCACGGGGATTTCGACACCCTCGGGCAGGCGCCCTACCCTCTCCTCAATCATCCCCAGAGCCTCCTCGGGCTTCTTGAACTTGAGTAGCAGCGAGTACATCAGGCTCAGGTTAGAGTAGACGCGACCGCATATGTTCCCCACGGTGGGTACGCCCGTCAGCCTCATCTGATCCATGACGATCTGCCACACTGACCATGTGGCGGGGGTCATCACAGTCGGGATGATCTCCCCGAGCATCTGACTCGACCAGACATAATCACCTCTCAAGCTGTCGTTGTGCTCGCCCGTAGCTTCGTTGTGCATCACCTGAGTCGTGATGGGCCGCGACTGGAGGAGATGCACCGAGTCGCCTGCAACAGCCCACTCTATGTCCTGGGGTCGGCCCAGCTCCTCCTCAAGCCTTGTTGCCAGCTCGTAGAGTACAGGCGCGTAGGGTCTCATTTGAGATGGGCCCTCGTAGCTACCTTGTGGGACCCCGAGCGTGAAGACTTCGGGGTTCACTTCCCCGGATACGAGCCGGTCTCCCAACCCCGCTATGAAGTTCCCCGTCATCAGTTCGCGACTGCCCGTCACAGGGTCGGCTGTGAACAGAATTCCCGAGATCTCCGAGTCCACCATCTGTTGTACCACGATGGCGATCTCTTGAAGGGCGCTGATGCCGTGGACCTCGCTGTACACCCGCACTCGCTCCGACTGGCGAGACTTGCGCACTCTTCTTATTGCCTCTCTTATCTCCTCGTCTGTGTGTACGCCGAGCACCGTCTCAAACTCGCCTGCGAAGGAAGCCTTTACCGAGTCCTCGCTCAGCGCCGAGGAGCGAATGGCGAAGGTAGCATCGTCCTTCTTCCGGCGCTTCTGGTTGAGACGTTCCTGAATCTCGACCCAAGATCCTAGATCGAGTTCATCATCGGTGAACGCATCAGGCATTATCACGAAGCCGTCTGGCACAGGGAAACCTGCCTGATGAAGCCGAGCCAGTGTTCCGCCTTTACCCCCGGCGGATGCGAACTCTTTCCCCTTTAACTCGCTGAAGGACAATACTTTCCGCATATTCAACTCACTTGTGGAGTACCATCGACCTCGTTAGTTCACCGATTGCAGCATTATAAGTCAGATTATCATATTATATTATACAAAGTATGTCCGGTCGAAAGCACAGGGTTCTCGGGAGACTGCAGCAGGCGATTCTTAGCCTTCTCTGGAATAGGGAGTTGTATGGCATGGAGATCCAGCGGAGGCTTAGATTCCAAGGCATGAATGTCAGCGCAGCGCAGCTATATCCCGCTTTGAAGAGGATGAAAGAGAGGGAGTGGGTGATCTCCAGGGAAGAACATAGTATTGGCGCAGACAGGGTATACTACACCATCTCATCGGAGGGAAAAGAGACGCTAGTACATAACATAACTGATCTCATCCGTTTCTTCGAATCCATTATCGATGAGGAAGTCTATCCCATCTACAGGAATGCGGTGAAGGGGCTAGGCATCAGTTCGGGGACGGTCATTGTAGACTTCTCCAACCCGAGCATTGAGAGTCTCCGAATGGAACTTTCCGCGCTCATAGCTCCTAGAGGAAGATACTACATCTCAAGTAGGAATAGAGAGCAGATGAATATACTGAAGGAATGGGTAGAGTACGAGAAGCTTCAAAACACCATTACCATATTGGAGGAGAGCTGGCGTACAATTGCAGTACCTGATAAATCCGTTGATATCGCACTCGTGATCTTCACACTACATGAAGACGACACAGAGTGGATCCTGGATGAAACAAAGCGAGTCCTAAAGCCGTCGGGGAGATGTCTCATCGTGGACATAGAAGCGCGTGATAAAGAGCATTTCAGGGAGGTTTTTTACGCCCAGCTTATGCCAGGTCACTCACGTTCAGGCATTGATATGGAAGTCTTGTTGCCCATGCTTGAGGAGAAAAGTCTGAAAATCACTGAGGAACGTTATGAAAAGGGTCTAATCATACTAAGAGTGCAACCGCATACAATTGCATGAATACTTGGTTCATAAGAACTCGACTATCATGATTCGGTACCGAAACTCGAACCGGAGAGTGAGGGTTCACATCTCCCTGGGACCACCATCCTTTTACCGATAGTAATCACCAAGTAGCGCATCAGCCCCGAAGATATGACGAAAAAACTGCAGGGGGAGACCTGTAATGGAAATACTTGGCAGAGCATACGACCTAGAGTACGATTCAGATGACCCCTTCGTCACCCCGGGCCTGGATGTGGCCTACTCGGATAGTCTAGCACGAGACCTTCTTCCCGTCATCTTCGATCCGAGGGGGCATGGGAGCAGGCCCTTTCCTCCAAGCTTCGTCGCCTACAGGCTCGTTGTCGATCCCGAAGCTCAGAGGCTCTGCGTACTGTACGAGGTCTACTGGAGGCGTCAGGACTGCACCTGGAGGCACCTGAACAAGGACCACGATCACGACTACGAGCAGATCCAGGTCCATGTCGACCTCCGATCCGGTGAGGTTGAACGGGTCGTCGTCTCCTCGGTTGGCCCCTTCGAGCACGGGGGGCACGGGGTAGAGGTCTATGGCAGATACGAGGAGGCCGACCATAGGGACGTCCACTACGTCACCTCGCCGATGGACTTCTTTCCCTGGGGCGACCTCGAGGGAGAGCGCCACTCGACACAGATCAGGGAGATACCAATGGAAAGGCTCAGGTTCGTGGGGTCGAGGCCCTGCGTCCTCGTCCTCAACTGCTACCACGTCTACACCGGGCTCAAGGGGGAGCTCCGCGAGGACATGAGTAAGGAGCTGAAGCCGCCTCTCAGGAGGCTCGACATGGCGCTGCTCGAGACGTGGTACTATAGGCACGTGAGGAACAGGTTCGGCCACGACGTCTCCGACCCCTTCGAGGAGCCCTACGTCCGGTATAGCCCTCCGCCAGAGGACTGGAGATCGAGGATCGTGTACAGCATCCTCTGGGTCGTCTACTCCCTCGAGAGGAGGCTGTTCAGGAGATGATCTCGTCAACAATCCTAAAGGCAAGTAGAATCTGAAGCCCATTATTTTTAGGGGGGATGAGACAAACGAGTCATCAGGTGGTTCCGTGGCAAGGGTGTGCGCCGCTTGCGGTAAGAAAATAGGCCTCTTCGAGGAGAAGATGAAGTGCAAGCGCTGCGACGGGTGGCTGTGCAAGGACTGCAAGTACGTCGCCGTCCAGTCCAACAGATGTCCGGCCTGCGGCAACTACGATCCTGCTTGAATCGACGGCATTAGAGCCCGACCCCAGCTTGGAAAGTCTCTTATACGGAGCCATGGTCGTCAGTTATCGATGGACCATGGGAAACCTGGGAATTGAAGGCGCCCTGACCTTCTTCTACTACAACGATCTCCAGAGCTCGTACGGCTTCTACGAGGAGGTCATGGGCTTCGAGAAGGTCATGGACAAGGAGTGGGTGAAGCTCTACAGGATCAAGGACGGCGCCCACGTCGGACTCGTCAGCAAGGAGAGGGGCTCCCACCAGCCGAGCCCCGTAAAGCCGGTGAGGCTCCAGGTGATGGTTGAGGACGCAGAGGCATGGTTCGAGTACCTCAGGGAGAAGGGCGTCAAAGCCGACCGGGAAGAGATCCACGTCGGGACCGAGCTCAACATCAAGGCCTTCGCCGTCAAGGACCCCGAGGGCTACACCATAGAGATATGCGAGTACACGACCCCCTACGGACTGTAGCCTACGCTGCCACTCTGGGAACCAGATCAGGCGCCCTCAGCTATTTCCTCGACGGCCTTGGATATCTCCTCGAGATCCGACTCCCTGTTCCAGACACCGACGGAGAGGCGTGTGCCCTGGGGGTTGGTGGCGGATATGTTCCTGCTGAAGATGTAGCTCTTCCTCAGACGGGCTACCACCTCCCCTGGGGCGACACCGTCGACGGCGAAGGTCATGAGGCTGCTCTGGTCGCGTCTGGACAGCAGGCTGACGCCGTCTATCTCGTCGATCATCCCCCAAAGTCTCCTGTAGAGGCTCCTGCACCGCTGGTAGACGTAGTTCAGGCCCACTTCATCCATGAACCAGTTGAGGCAGGCAGTCCCACCCTTAATCACGGGTATGGGCCTGGTGCTCACCTCGTACCTCTGCGCCGTGTCCATGAGCCTGAGCCCTTCGCCCATGCCGTGCTCCGAGTCCGAGAAGACCCCGGCGTACGTCGTCATCACCTCTTGGAGCACCATCCCGTTCACGTAGAGGGCCCCAGCCCCATCCGGGCCGCAGAGGAACTTGTGCCTTCCCATGGCGTAGCCGTCTGCCCCCAGCTCCTTGACGTCGACGGGCGTAGTCCCCATGGCCTGGATGCCATCCGCTAGGACGAGTACTCCACGGTCATGTGCCATGCTGCTTATCTCCTCGAGGTCGACCCTCGTCCCCGTGGCGTAGTCGACATTGGAGATGAGGATCATCCTCGTCCTCGGATTCATGGCGCCCTTGATGGCTTCGACGGCGTCGACGTCGCCGTTCCCGAGGTCGGCGAATCGCACCTTCACCCCTCTGCGTCTTTCCAGGACCCTCAGGGGTACGAGGGCGGCCGGGTTCTCCAGGCTCCCCGCTACCAACTCGTCTCCGGGTTCGAAGTCGTAGCCCCAGAGGAAGATGTTCATCCCCGTGGTGGAGGAGTCGCAGAGGGCTACCTCGTCCGGCGAGCAGTTCAGGAACCTGGCGAGCGCATCCTTTGCCTCGGAGATGGCCGAGGAGTAGCGCGCCAAGCCGGAGCCGATCTCCCTCATGGCCCGGGGATCGTCCCCCCTCGAGGCGGCCTCCTCCTCGTAGCCCTCCCGTATGGCCTTCCTCGCCGCCCTGCAGAGGGGTCCCCACGACCCGGCGTTTACCGCCACGAGTTCGTCAGGTAGCATCAGCTCTCTTCTGATGTAATCGGCTTTCCCACTCACGTCATCCGCCTCCGCTGAACCTGTCTGAATATGGTGCGTCTAGATTTAAGGCAGCGCCTACCTCTGTAGCTCGTGGCGTATTCTCCATCGAATGAGTTTTAACAATTGGCCGCATGTTGATCTCGGTGCTGTTATGGTAGAAGTTATGAAAGGTGTCCACACCATAGATCTCTCCGAGGCCGGTAGGCTCGCCCTTGAGTGCTACGTCCTTAACTGCCCGGAGGGGCTGGTGCTCGTGGACACGGGGATGCAGCCGTCCGCCGTCGACAAGATAGGGGCGGAGCTTGAGTCCGTTGGGAAGGCCTGGGGCGACGTGGACCTCGTCCTCCTCACCCACAAGCACGGCGACCACATAAGGAACCTGCCGAAGGTTAAGGAGCTCACAGGCGCCGAGGTCATGTCCCACGAGGGGGACTCAGGCGACATCCAGAGCCAGACGGGCGTAGATGTCAAGGGGCTGAAGCACGGGGCGGCGCTCCCATACTGCGGAGGCATAGAGGTGATCCACGTCCCCGGCCACTCAGAGGGCAACTGCTGCTACTACCTGCCCCAGAAGAAGACCGTCATCGCCGGGGACACCATATTCGGCGACGCCGAGGGGAACCTCGAGGCCCCGCCCGAGAGGTACTGCCTGGATGCAGAGCAGGCCAGCCGCGAGATAAGGCGCCTCCTCGACTACGACTTCGACGCCCTCCTCATCACCCACGGCAAGAACACAATGGAGAACGCCAAGGAGAAGGTCGAAGCACTCTGCAAATAGAGGAGACTGGGTTCCCTATCTCTTTTTTTAGAGGATTCCATCGTTTTTTCTTGACACGAATAAGCTTAAGCTGACTATATCTCACTCTTACTGAGGAAAATGGTACAAAAGGGATGCTTCATGATGGCCGCCGGGAGGAAGGCGACCGCCGACGGCTCGGTCCTTGTCGCCAGGAGCTGCGACGCCTCCGGGGGAGACGACGTCGTCCAGGTCCTGGCCGTCCCGAGGAGGAGGCACGAACCCGGGGAGACCATCAGGATACCGGGAGCAGAGGGTGTGGAGCTGCCCCAGGTCCTCGAGACCTACGCCTACCTCGGCATCATGATGGTGACCGAGGGTGCGGACATCGCCGAGGCTGAGGGCGGTGTCAACGAGTATCAGGTCGTCGCCGGCACGTCCACAGGAGGATGGCTCAACCCCAGGACTCAGGAGGACTGCCAGAGGGTGCCTACATCCATCGGCGACTACAGGATGACCCTCGTCTTGGAGCGTTGCAGAACAGCCAGTGAGGGCATCGAGCTGGTAGGAAAGCTCACCGACGAGTACGGCGCAAGGACCGACAACTACATCGTCGCCGACCCCGACGAGGCGTGGTTCTACGAGGAGTACAGGGACCACCTCTGGTGCGCCGCCAGGGTCCCTGACGACTGCTTCGTCGTCCAGGCAAACTCCGTGCGCATCGACCACATCAACCTCGACGACCCGGAAAACTTCAGGGGCTCGAAGAACCTCATCAGCTTCGCCGTGGAGCACGGCATGTACGACCCCAATGTGGACGGCCCCTTCAACCCGTCGAAGGTCTATGGAGCCCAGACGGGGAAGGTGAGGCACGACATACCGGCTCCGGAGTACGACAGGAGGAGGATCTGGCGGGGGATAAGCCTCCTCGCACCCTCTACAAACCTTGACCCCGAGGAGCCGAGCTGGGTGTACCCCCTCTTCGTCAAACCCGACAGGAAGCTGACGCCCAAGGACTTACTTGCCCTCTTCACCGACCACTACCAGGGCACGAAGTACGATCACTACGGCGTCAACGCGGATGAGTACAAGCCAACAGTAAGCCCTATGATAGCCACGGACCCTAGCAAGAGCTTCAAAGGCTCCCCGTTCCACATAAACGAGAAACGCCAGTACCAACTGGCACCCATCTGGGGCACAGAGCGCATAATAGGCACTCCCAGGTCTGTGACAAACTGGTGCGCCCAGCTGAGGGGCTGGATGCCCAACCCTGTTGGCGCCGTCCTCTGGGCCGGCATAGGCGAGGGGGCTACTGCCCCTCGAATACCCTGGTACTCGGGCATCACGAGGACCCCCGAGCCCTACACTATCGGCACCAGGCCCCACAGGCCTGTTAGGGACCCCACGGCCTACAATGTCTACGACCCGAGATCAGCCTACTGGATCTTCAGGATAGTAACTAACTTGGTCAACCTGTTCTACACTGCGACGAAGGACTTGGTCCTTCCTGTCTGGAGGGAGTGGGAGAAGGGGAACTTCAGGCTCCAGCCCCATGTGGAAAAGGTCGCCCTTGAGCTGTTTGAGGAAGACCCGGAGTTGGCCATTGATTTCCTCACGACGTACAGCTGCGCTAAGGCCAGCGAGGCCCTCGACATGGCCGTGGAGATGACGGTGAAGCTCCACAGCATCATCTCCCACTACAACGCACCCCTCTAACCCTTTTTCAATGATTTTCATATCAGCATGGCTAACATGTGCTGGTTTTTTATTGTCTGAGTGATTAACAGCTTGCCATGAGCAAGAATAATTTTGGACCGAGCGATATGGTCAGGATAAGGGAAGTCTCAGACCCTCAGATATCATCTGAAGGTGGTAAGGTAGCATTCACGTTGTCGGAGTACGACACTGAGGAGGACAAGCAGAAAACCGACATCTGGGTAGTCCCGACATCCGGAGGAGAGCCTGTGAAGATCACTGACGACGGCTCCAGTAGCTCGCCGCGGTGGGCACCCGATGGCGGCGCCCTTGCTTTCTACGCCTCTAAGGAGGGGAAGAAGAAGCTGTGCGTTGTCAAGCCGGACGGCGGAGGTAGGAAGGTCCTCGTAGACTTCGAGACGAGTAACGCCTTCCTCCACAGGGCGGGGAACAGCCTCGCCTGGTCCCCGGACGGGTCGATGATCGCATTCTTGGGGACGGACGAGCCGAAGCCCGACTACGAGAAGATCGTGGTCATGGAGAGGCTGATGATGAAGCACCTCACCGGCTTCATGGACTTCAGGAGGACCCACGTCTTCGTCGTGCCGGCGGAGGGCGGAGAGCCCTCGAAGCTGACCTCGGGTGACCACGACGACCACTCGATATCTTGGTCCGCCGACGGGAGGGAGGTCATCTTCGTCTCAGATCGTAGCGAGATGAGTGACACCTTCGTCAGGAACGACGTCTGGGCTGTGGACGTCGAGACCGGGGAGGAGAGGCAGGTGACGTCATCCCTGGGCGCCGCCTACAAGCCGAAGTGCTCCCCGGACGGGAGGTGGATCGCGTACCTCGCGGTGACGAGGTCGGACACGAGCAACGACAGCGTCGCCGAGGACATGCACCTTTGGGTCGTCTCCATAGACGGTGAGGGCGCGAGGGACCTGGTTGAGGAACTCGACAGGCCTTGCTCCTCTTTCGCATGGGCTCCGGACAGCGGGAGCATCCTGTTCGCGGCTGGCGACTGGGGTCGGGTGCCCCTTTTCTCCGTCTCCCTTGATGGGGCCGAGATAATGACGGTCATGTCAGGTGACTGGCAGATATACCGCCGGGGGTATCTAAGTGCCTCCAATGACGGCATGATCGCCTACATTAAGGTAGACCCGACACATCCGCCAGAGATCTATGTGGTCCCGATGGACGGCGGTGACGAGGAGAGACTCACTGGATTCAACGACAAGCTGATAGAGGAGTACGAGTTCGTCGAGCCAGAGGCCTTCTGGTTAACGACCTTCGACGGCCTCAGGGTGAAGGGCTACGTCGCCAAGCCCGTAGGATATGAGCCCGGGGGAAGATACCCGATGGTCCAGTGCGTCCACGGTGGCCCCCATGGCATGTTCGGGTACAGCTTCGACGAGAGGTTGCAGCTCTTCGCCAACGCCGGGTACGCCGTCGTCCTCGTCGATCCCAGGGGGAGCAGCGGATACGGCCAGGCCTTCAGCGACGGCTGCGTCCTCAACTGGGGCGGGGGCGACTACAAGGACCTGATGCTGGGCCTCGACCAAGCAATTGAGAACTATGACTTCATCGATCCTGACCGGCTTGTTGTAACCGGGGGCAGCTACGGGGGCTACATGACCAACTGGATCGTCACCCAGACGGATAGGTTCAAGGCAGCGGTCTCCAGGGCTTGTGTCACCAACCTCCTCAGCTTCTACGGGAACTCCGCGGTAGGCTCTCTCATGGAACAGGAGTTCAACGGACTCCCATACGACAACCTCTCCCTGCTGAGGCAGTGGTCACCTATAACCCACGTGAAGAACATCAAGACGCCGCTGCTCCTCCTCCACGGCGAGGTGGACTACACCTGCCCGATAGGACAGAGCGAGGAGATGTTCAGGGCGGTGAAGCGCCTGGGCGTCGACACGATGCTGGTCAGGTACATGGGCGAGGGCCACGGTATCAGGAAGAGGCCCTCTAACAAAGTCGACTACTACCAGAGGCACCTCGACTGGTTCGCAAAGTACTTGTAGAGAGGCTCTCTATATCCTTTTTTTAACTGAGATAAAAGGGGCAATTTAGGGTTTCAAGGCTGCCGTGTATCTATCTGTGCCGCCCTTCTCCGAGGAGGCTACTACGACGACCTCGGCCTCAGATCCTCCTCTCAGCCTCACGAGCCATTCTGCGGCCTTGAAGGACTGGTCTCCGCTCTGTCCCCACATAGCTCCGAAGTATCTGCCTGGTGGGTCCCTCTTGGGGCCAAGGTGCGTGTAGAACCTGCCTGGCAGCCTGTCGCTGCGCCCTTCGATGTGGCCCAGCTCGATCTTTCTCCTGCCCATGACGAGCTCCACGCCCCTAGGGATCTCAATCTCCAAGGTCACCGGCTTAGCTATTTTGGCCTTCCTGGCTTGCTCCGTTATGTTCGTGGGGAGGAAGCCGAGGTTCCTGATGACGGCTGAAACCTTGTAAAGTCCCGAGCCCAACGGGTCCAAGTCGACCTTCGTGATCTTCGTCAGGGGCGTCAGGGCTGCGTAGGCTATCATGAAGGTCCCCGCGCGCTTGCACTCGTCCCCGAGGAACCTGGGCGGCGGGTTCCGCCAGGTGAACTTGTCCCTCCACCCTCCTACATCGACGGACCCAAGCTGGGGGTGCTCGAAGGGCGTCCATTTGGAGAAGCCCTCGCCGCCTAGGGCGTCATCATTCCACTTGAGGAGCTTCAGGTTCTCCTCCTCAGTCCTATTATCCTCCCTGCCGAACCTTATGCCGCCGCGCTCCTTGAAGTTGCCTAGGCCCGCGCTCCCCGCTATGTCCCAGAGCTCGTAAGTCCAGGCGTAGACCCCCATGATGTCGAAGAAGAAGTCCTTGGCCGTTCCTACCCTCGGCATCTTCGGGTCGAGGGTGAAGAGGGCGCTATTGCCTCCGACACTGGGGTAACTGGACTCTCCGGTGAGCTCAGTCCCCATCTCGCCGATGAACTCGTATGTGGCAATGTCCCTAAGATCGAGTTCGTCATCGCTTACGGCGCTCGAGGAGCGGACTATTATCCCGCCATGGGTGTGGAAGGCGAGACCGCCGCAGATGTTCTTATGGGTACGCCAGAAGTCGGCCTGGGCCCTGGCCTCCGGCTCGTCAAGGGGCATGTCGACGCCGTAGGCCCTGCTCTCGGGCTTCCATCGCTCAGGCCAGTTCCTGTTGGTGCCCCCGATCCACCTTGCCGGGGCCATCTTGATCTCCCCTCCATCGTAGCTCCTGATGAGTCCCTCCCCGTAGACCCTGTAGTACTCACCACCGAACTCGTCAGGCTTCCTCTTCACCATCAATCTGGGGTCCTGCGCGCTCACCCTCCAGTCGCCATTTGGGTCTTTCACCCTCATCTGGGTGATGTGACCGTCGCCGTCGACGTCTTCCTCGTAGAGGCCCTCCTTCCACTCGAACTCCGGGTTCAGTATCCCACCGCCCGTGCGCTTATACGGAGTCGTCAGGTAGATCTCTGAGCCGTCGGGGTTAAGGCACGGCAGGATGTAGAAGCAGCGGGTGTCCAGGAGATCGGTTATCCCGTCGTCCTCCCCATAGCCCTCGAGGAGGTGCCCGATCATCCAGAGGCAGACCTCCTTCCCGGTCACCTCGCTCGCGTGGGTGTTTCCATCCATGTAGACGGCGGGCTTTTCCTCGGCGCCGCCAGTCTCCATGTTGGTGATCTCCATCAGCCACAGCTCCCTGCCCGCCGTGCTCCTCCCTATAGAGTACTTCCTGCACAGCTCAGGGTGCTCAGCGGCGAAGCCATCGAGAATCCGAGTCATCTCCTCGTAGCCGTGATAATGGTCGAAAGACAGATCAACCATCTTGAATCAAAGGAATATCCCATGATAGGCTTAAGATGATTCGCATTCATTGAAACTGAGAAATGGGGCACCGAAGAGTACCCTTTTTAAAGGTCATATCCGGTAAGTTTACGCTAGGACTCTTCAGGGTCCTGCTGATACAACCATGCGGAAGTCGGAGCCTTGGGGCAATAGTGAGGGACGTCGGGCCGAGGAGGCACTGGTATGACTCAGTCCCAGTCCAAACTCTCATAGCCCTCTCATTCAATATTCTGAGTCTATTCGCCGGAGGCCTCATCTCCATCTTCTCCCCCCAGTTCAGGACGGCCCCATGGATACTCGCCCTCTTCCCTCCCATCCTCACGATAAGGGGCGGGATCGGCGGCATCTTCTCCGGCAACCTTGCCACAATGCTCCACATAGGCCTAATCCAGCCGAGGCTGAGGGAGAACACACCAGTATACTACCAGCTGATAAGCTCGGTATTCGTCATCACCCTCTTGGACACCTTGGCCATGGGGGCATTCTCCTTCACGCTAAACCTCCTCACTGGTGGCGCGAGTCTGGGGCTTCTCTACGTCTTCGCAGTGGTCCCCCCGGTCGCCTGCGCAATCGCGATGGCCATATCCATCCCCCTGACGTCTCTCATCGCCATCATCACTTTCAGGAGAGGCCTGGACCCCGACATAATGGTCTATCCGATCCTTGCCTCCGTAAACGACATCGTGGTGACCGCCGCCTTCGCAGCCACCATCTTCCTCGTTCTGTCTGGCGGCGTCTATCTCTACTTGCTCTGGGCGATCTTCCTGTTTATAGTGTTGATGACGGGGTTCCTCGTCTGGCGTAACAGGGATGTGTCGTTCTTCTATCAGACGATAAGGGAGGGTGTGACGGTCGTCATCATGTCCAGCGTATTCGGGAGCCTGAACGGCGTCTTCCTCTCCGGAATGACCAGTGGGCTCATGAGTGTCCCCGGCCTTGTTGTCCTGTATCCTTCTCTGACCAACGCCCTGGGTAACATAGGCTCCATCGTGGGCTCGACGACCACGACGATGATGGCCCTGGGTTACAAGAGGAGCCTCCGGGAGGAGGTCAAGGCGTCCCTGAGCACCATAGCTCAGGTCGAGGCCGTCGCCTTCCTGATGCATGTCGTCTTCGGTTTGGTTTCATACCTATTGGTCCTGTCAGCGACGCCAGAGGCGACCCTCCACTCCCTCATCGCCGCCGCCCTAATCGGCAACCTTGTCAGCTTCCTGTTGGTCTCCCTCTTCGCCCTGTTCGTCGCATCCCAGGCCTTCGAGAGGGGTCTGAACCCCGATAATGTGGTTATACCGGTGATCACCACGGCATCCGACACGGTGGCAACACTAACTCTCCCTGTGACCTTGATCCTCCTCCGAGTCCTAGGTATTGTCTAAAGCTGCGTCATCAAAACGATTATAGTGTCATAGGTCAAAGTTGGTGCGGCTGGTGATACAATTCCTTACTGCAGAAAGTGCGGGGCCCAGATAGCGGAAGGAGACAGTTACTGTCATCGATGCGGTCAGAAGCTGGATCTTGAACCTCAACCAGATAAGGATGCGATCTTTAGGGCGGTAACCACTCAGGACCTGATCTCCGAGGCGGTGACGAGCATTTTCCGCGCCACGCCCGTGGTGGCTACACCGTCTACCTCGATCTACAGGAGGCGTTCGACGAAGTCTATGAGTGGGTACATGATAATGGCTACCGCCCTTACGAGTGCTGGCCTCCTTTTGAGCTACGGAAGCGCTTCGTACAGGTACCTAGGCTACACCTTGGCGGGCTTCTCCCCTCCGATCCTTTACCTGATCTGGATGTTCAGGAGTGACCGCTTTGAGAGGGAGCCCCTCACACTGGTCGCCCTCACCTTCGGCTGGGGCTCCTTCTGCGCCCTGTTTGCAGCCGTCTTCAACATACTCCTTGCTGTGCCCCTTTTAGGTGCCCCGGGAGCCGCCTTCGTGGAGGAGCCTCTCAAGCTCCTAGGCGTCTACCTGCTTGCCAGACACGAGAGCATGGGCTCGGAGTTCAACGACCACTTGGACGGAATGATATACGGAGCTGCGGCTGGGGCCGGCTTCGCGGGCCTCGAGAACCTCTCTTACCTTTTAACAATGATAATGGAAGGTGGTGTGCCACCGTTCCTAGCCATACTCATCCGCTCCACCGCCTCGTTCAACCACATCGCATGGACTGCTATTGCAGGGAGGAGCCTAGGTCTGGCCAAGGCACTAAGAGGCTATAGTAGAGTGGAAGACCTATTCCCGGGTTTGGTTGTCGTAGTTCCCCTCCACTTCGCTTGGAACCTGATGCCATTCGGTTTAGTCTACTTCGGCCTACTGCTCTTTACCCTGACGGTATTATTCAGGCAGGTGAGGACTGCCATCGAGGATGAGGAGAGGTGGGGCTTCTCATCCTTGGCACCGGTCGAGTAGGAGGAGCGAGTTCAACACATAAAACTGTAGACATCTGCTTCTGAACCTGGAATAAAATCTATATCCCCTTCTCAATGATATTCCTCTCATGACAAAGGTGGCTATTGACGACGAGACGAAGCTTCATCTCTATCGGACGATGGTCAGGATACGGATATTCGAGAACGAGGTCAGAAGGCTCGTCAAGGAGGGTCAGGTACCGGCGAGGTTCGGGTTCTACACGGGCCAGGAGGCCGTGGCAGCCGGAGTATGTGCCCACCTGGGATTAGACGACCAGATTGGGAGCACGCACAGGCCACTCGGGCACCTCATCGCTAAGGGCTGCAACTTCAAGAGGCTTATGGCTGAGCTATGCGGTAAGAGGACGGGGTTCAACAAGGGCAAGGCGGGACCATACCACGCCTTTGACCCCTCCGTGGGGGCTTTAGGGGCGAACGGTATCGTAGGCGGCAGCGTCCCCATGGCCGCAGGATACGCGCTGGCCCACCAGCTGAGAGGGGACGGCGGCGTGTCAGTGGCCTTCTTCGGGGAGGGAGCCTCAAACCAAGGAGGTGTGCAGGAGACACTCAACCTCGCAGCGTGCTGGAGCCTCCCCCTAGTATTCACCTGCGAGAACAGCTCCCCAGAGGTCCAGAGGATGCTCGGCCACGAGATCGACTACCCCCAGCTGAAGATCGAGAATGTCTCGGAGAGGGCGTCGGCCTATGGGATACCCGGATCATCCCACAACGGTTGGAGTGTCGAGGAGGTCTATGATGCGGCTGGTAGAGCGATTTCACGGGCTCGAGAGAGGGGGGGCCCGACTTTGCTAGAGTTCAAGGTTCACCAGATAGAGGGCAATCTGGAGGGAAGGCTCGAGGCGAAGGAGGACGAGAAGATCTGGTGTCCGATCTACAACTACGGGGAGGAACTGAGGGCAGAAGGGATTCTGAATCCCGAATTGGACCAACGGATCAGGGATGAAGAGAAGGCCGCAGTCCAAGAGGCTTCAAGCTTCGCAGTTCGCAGTCTAGAGCCCGAACTGATGGAGGCCTTTTCCGATGTATTCTCAGGAGGATCATGAGATGGCAGGGAGAGAGATTTCATATGGCGAGGCCATCAACGAGGCCCTTCGACAGGAGATGAGAAGGGATGCAGAAGTCATCTTGTTCGGGGAGAACGTCTCGAGCAGCTGGAGGGTGGCGACGAGGGGGCTAAAGGAGGAGTTCGGCCGGGAGAGGGTCAGGGACGCCCCCATAGCCGAGACGTCGTTCATCGGCATGGGCGTCGGCGCCGCGATCTTGGGGATAAGGCCTGTGGTCGAGCTAATGTTGGTGGACTTCAGCCTGGTTGCTATGGACCAGATAATGAACCAGATGGCCAAATCCCACTACATGTCCGGAGGAGCTGTGGAAGTCCCCATGACCCTGCGGGCGATATACGGGGCGGGGACATCCTCGGGGGCAACCCACTCGGAGGCCCTCTACGCCCTCTTCGCTCACATGCCAGGGATAAAGGTCGCCATCCCCTCGAACCCCTTTGACGCCAAGGGCCTGCTAATCTCAAGCATCAGGGATGACGACCCTGTCGTCTTCATGGAGCACCGCCTCCTGTACAGGGTTAAGGGGCCAGTTCCGGAGGAGGCATACGCCGTGCCCCTCGGCGTGGCTAACCTGGTGAGAGAGGGGAGCGACGTCACCGTCATCGCTACTGGAGCCATGGTTGCCCAAGCGGCTGAAGCAGCTGACGAGCTCGCTCCAAAGGTAGACATCGAGGTCATCGACCCCCGGACCATCATCCCCCTCGACGAGGAGGCGATCCTCAACTCGGTAAGGAAGACGGGGAGGCTTGTGGTGGTCGATGAAGACTACGAGAGGTGCGGCTTCAGCGCCGAGGTGGCTGCAATTGCTGCCGAGAAGGCGTACGGCTACCTAAAGGCGCCTATCACGAGGGTGGCAACACCGAATGTCCCCCTCCCCTACAACCCAAGACTTGAGAGACATCTACTGCCGGACAAGGAAAAATTAGATAGAGCGATTAGGGCCATCCTTTAAGCCCTTTTCCACCATTTTCTTACTTCATGGTATCCACTTCTTGTACACTCTTACCCTAACTGGGGGCATGAACGTTTAATACCTCTCACAGCCGTATCAATTCGATCAAATATGAAAGAGGTAACCTTCGATAACTACCACGACTACGCCGAGGTGACCCGGCTCCTGAGTGATTGGGCAGTAGAGTACCCCAACCTCGCGACCCTCATCACCATCGGGAAGACACCTCAAGGGAGGGACCTCTGGATCCTGACCATAACGAACAAGGAAACGGGAGCTGCAGACGAGAAACCTGGCTTCTGGATCGACGGCAACACCCATGCGGGCGAGATCACAGGCACCGAGGCCTGCCTTAAAGCCATCTGGCACCTGCTGACCAAATACGGCGAGGACGGATTCATCACCGAGCTGCTCGACACAAGAGCCTTCTACGTTATGCCCAAGGTCAACCCAGATGGCTCAGAGCTCTATCTATCCGAGTCCTACAGCAGGGTCGGGAGTGCAATCCCTAATCCCGACTTCGAGGACGAGTTCGCCGAGGGCCTTTATCCTGAGGACTTGGACGGCGATGGCTTCATAACCATGATGCGGGTCGAGGACCCCAATGGCGACTGGAAGGTGAGCGTAGAGGATCCGAGGGTACTCGTGAAGAGGAAGCCTGAGGAGTCAGGAGGAGTCTACTACAGAGTCTACAGGGAGGGCCTCATCAAGAACTACGACGGAGGTGAAGTAAAGGTGGCACCTCCTAGGTGGACGGGAGGATCAAACAGGAACTTCCCGGCAGGCTGGGCACCAACCCAATCAGGACAGGGCGGTAAGTTCCCCCTATGGGAGCCCGAAATCAGGGCGATGGCAGACTACTTCTACGAGCACAAGAACATCGGCGGACTGCTCACATACCACACGTACAGCGGCATCGTGATGCGCCCCTATGCCTTCTGGGGGGACAAGAGGTATGACGAGAAGGGGCTTGAGAAGGACCTCGCAGTCTACAACGCCCTGGGCTCATTGGGTGCCGAGATGAGCGGATGGCCCGTTACCTCACCCTACGAGGAGATGACCCTGGACAAGAAGAAGGCGAGGGCCGGGTGTTCCATGGACTGGTGGTATGACCATTTCGGACTCCTAATGTTCGGCATAGAGATATGGGACATGCCAAGCAGAGCCGGCCTACCTAATTTCCACGAGAGAGGGATGCGCTTCGTTATGGGGGACCTCTCGGAGGAGGAGAGCTTGAAGCTGATAGCTTGGATTGACGGGAATACCGATGGGAAGGGATTCGCAGACTGGGAAACCTTCAACCATCCCCAGCTTGGTAAGGTGGAGATAGGGGGGATGAGGACCAAGTTCACTATGCAAAATCCCCCGCCCCACCTGCTAGACTCGGCGCTAGATAAGATCTACATGTTCCCCCTCAAGCTGGCGGCAATGCTCCCACTGGTCAAAGTTACGAAGGCTAATGCAGAGTCACTTGGCGGTGGCATCTACAGAGTATCAGTGGAGGTCTCGAACCTAGGTTTCCTTCCGACGAATGTAACAGAGCAGAGAAAGAAGATCAGGCTAAACAAACCCGTGAAGGTTAAGATAGTCCTAGGCGAAGGAGTTGAGCTCCTAGCGGGCAAGGCGAGGATGAAGATAGGCGACCTAGAGGGGCGCTCGGACCGACTCCCGGGGCAACCGAGCTACAGCGTGGCAAGCGGTAAGCCCGAGGGCTCCAAGAAAACAGTTGACTGGACCGTCAGGACCAGCCGAAAGACAGCCAAAATTACAATAACGTCGGTATCCCTTAAAGGCGGAAAGGATATTAAAGAAGTAGAGCTGGCCTAGACAACGGGAGATCATAAAAAGGTCCCTAGTCGCATCCTTTTTTAATTTAATGTAATGGCATGATCCTGGACTTCGTCTTCTTGGCATCAATACGCAAGGGATATAAGGAGCAGGATCTCGGCGCTATGAAGGTTTAAATACTGAGGTATTACTCCATTCAGAGAGGAATTATTTTGAAAGAGGAAGTTGCACAGGCCCTCGAGGAAGTCAGACCCCACCTTCAGGTTGATGGCGGGGACGTCGAGCTAGTGGACGTTGAAGATGGTGTGGTTAAAGTCAGGCTCACCGGCGCCTGCGCTGGCTGCCCGATGTCCCAGATGACCCTCAAGTGGGGCGTCGAGAACTACCTGAAGAAGAAGGTCCCCGGCGTCAAGACCGTCGAGGCCGTCTAGGCTACGAAGAACCAATGCTATCCACAGATCTCGAGAAAGCGAAGGGCTTCGGCGAGATCTTCGCCGTTGTCAAGAAAGCAGTCAAGACATCCCTAGGCCTCCACAGAGTAGGCCTGATGCTGTACCTGGGCAACCTACCCATGAGGGTCGGAGCCTTCCATCCATTAGGAACGAACGACATCGTGCTCAACAGGAGGCTCCTTGAGGTCGCGGCCAAGACGGAGCCCAAATGGAAGGCCTATGTCTTCTCGATCCTTCTCCACGAGTACCTCCACAGCCTGGGCAACGTGGACGAGAGGAGGGTTCGGAGCCTCACCTACAGGATATGCCTTGAGAACTTTGGCAGGAACCACCCCGTGGTGGAGGCCGCGGCGACAGGTCCATGGGTCAACCTCAGCCCGGAGGACTTTGAGTCCCTAGGGGATGGCATGGATCTCGAGAGGGTAAGAGATTTCGAGCGACCCACCAGCGGCTATATAATCTGACCCCTTAGTTGTCTAGTCTGATATCTTTCCGGAGAGCGCCCTGAAGGCCTCCAATTCCTTGAAGTACTTGGAGCATTCTTGGTGCTGCTCGTAGCCCTGAGGATAGTATACGACGATTCCGTGGTTAGGACAGCTGAAGGCGTAGAATGGTAGCGTTTCTCACCAACTGGGCAGAACACGATGCTCCAGATATAACTGCCCGAAGAGCCTGAACATGATGGTTTTTATCAACCCGAGGTTGCGCGCGTGCGCAAAAAACCCCTTCTCCTCTCAGGCGCTCCTTCGAAAAGTGTTAAACGGTTGATATCAGTCTTCTATATCCGGTGTGTTTCTTGGTTAGAAAGAAGATCGATGACTTCAAGTTCCTTGGTGAGACAGATAGGTTAATGCGCTCAGGAGGCCTACTCCTCGTCTCAGAGGATGAGGAAGGGAAGCCGAACGCAATGACCATCGGCTGGGGCCTCGTGGGCACGATGTGGAGGAAGCCCTTCTTCACAGTCGCCGTCCGCCTCTCAAGGCATACACACAAACTCCTGGAGGAGTCCGGGAGTTACACCGTCTGCCTGCCAGCGAAGGGGATGGAGAACGTGCTAGAGGTATGCGGCACCAAGTCCGGGAGAAACATCGACAAGTTCAAGGAGCTCGGCTTGACGGCCAAGAGGAGCCTATCGGTGGACGCTCCCTACATTGAGGAGTGCCCAGTCCACTACGAGTGCGAGGTCTCCTTCAAAACAGAGGTAAAGTCAGGGCAACTGGTCAAGGAACTCGAGAGCGATGTCTACCCAACGGGCAACTACCACGTGCTCTACTACGGCCTAGTCAAGGGTGTCTACGCCGAGGAGAGCGCGGATGCCAAGTTACCCTAGCAACAGTGAAATAGGAAAGCAGAAGAGTTTAAGGAAGGTGAAGAGTTGAAGGTACTGATCGTATACGACTCCCGTTCAGGGAACACTGAGAAGATGGCCCATGCCGTGTACGACGGTGTCAAGGAAGAGGGAGTAGAGGTTGAGCTCAAGAAGGTGGACGCCGCCTCTGTCGACGACCTGCCAAACGTCGACGGCATCATATTGGGATCTCCCGTCTACTATGGTCTTCCAACGGCGAAGATCAAGGGCTTCATAGATGCCTCGGTCAAGTACCACGGAAAGCTCGACGGAAAGGTCGGTGGAGCCTTCGCGAGCAGCGGTGGAACCCACTCAGGGGCTGAGACCACGGTCATAGCGTTGATTGAAGCCTTCCTCATCCATGGGATGGTTGTCCAGGGAACCTCTGGAAGGAACCACTACGGGGCAGCATCTGTTGGAGCCCCTGAGGACGTCGACATAGAGACCTGCAAGAAGCTAGGCCAGAGAGTCGCATATCTCGTGAGGAAGCTACACGGATAGCCGCTGTTTACAATCCTTTTCTCCTTTATATCCTCGTCACGAGTTTGTACAGGGACTCCAGCAGCAGACCTGCACATTTTTCCCGTCTCTCCCTGTCTTCATCAGACAAGGTGTGGAAGAAAGTCTTTGCCGTAACAGGGTTGTCACTGACGATGTGTACTGATGTGGCTTGTATGCCGTACAGAGTAGCAAGGGTATAGATGGTTGAAGTCTCCATCTCTATACCAAAGAGGTTCTTTGATTTCCAGTGCTCAAGGAATTCCAGTGTTTCCGCCGCGAAGGAGTCAGTTGTGTAAATAGGGCCAAAATAAAACTTGATATCGCTACCAGTAAATACTTCCTCTAAGGTTGAGGCGAGTGCACGTGTCAAGCCGAAATCGGCGACGGCCGGGTATGCATCCTCAACGAAGTATCTTGATGCGCCCTCTCCTCGAACCGCGGCTATTGGGATTATTATGTCTCCCACTCTAATGTAGGGCTGTAGTGCTCCGATTAGGCCAGTGAATATTAACTTCTTACACGGCGTGAATCTCAGGTAGTAGGTGCAGTCGCTAGCAAGCGGGCTTCCTATCCGGGAGTCCAGAACTGTGACCCTGGCCCCATCCACGTCCGCGTTGTAACCTCTGTTGAAGCCTGTCATCTCCTTGAGCACCTGAGAGCGTTCCTTGAAGGATTTAAAGAACTCATCTATTGGAGTCATCAGCACGATCTCGGATACCTCATCGGCCGTGCACCCGTACATCACCTTGGTGAAGGCGCTGGGATCACCCTCCGGCATCAAGAATAAGTCCCCGGAAAGTCATGTGTAATGAGCATAATAATCCTTTTCACGATCTCGGAGGAAATTGTTATTCAGCCCAAGGCACCTTCTTCTATACAAGTGGTGTTCAGTTGAGGGTAGTCGATTCAGTTCTTGAACTAATCGGGAACACGCCGATGGTAAGGTTGGGGAAGATACCGGGAGAGGGTATGGCGGATGTTTTCGTCAAGCTGGAGTACATGAACCCCAGCGGCAGCTTGAAGGACCGCATAATCCTGCAGATGATAAGGGACGCGGAGGCCGATGGCGTCTAGAAGCCGGGGTACACGATAATAGAGGCCAGTACAGGCAACACGGGAACAGCCTTGGCCTTGATCGGCGGTTATCTTGGTTACAAGGTCGCTATCTACATGCCTGAGGGCATGACTCCCGAGCGCATCAGGCTGATGGAAAGTTACGGTATCGAGATCCACCAGCTTGCCCTTGAGCCCAGCTCGAAGGATCGGAGCGTGGCGGGCGCCGAGGTGGAGATAGACACGAGGATGAAGTGCCTCGAGCTGGAGAGGACACAACCTAAGACCTGGTGGGCCCGCCAGTTCAGCAACCCCGCTAACACCAAGGCCCACATCAAGACGGGTAAGGAGATACTGGAACAGATGGGTGGTAGATTGGATGCATTTGTCGCCTCTATAGGGGTCGGAGGGACCCTCTATGGGGTGGCAAAAGCCTTGAGGCGCGAACTGCCCGACATCAGGATAATAGGGGTTGAACCTGCCTCAGCTAGGTATCCGATAAGCGAAGGCTATATGATGGTACCTGGCGTTAGCGAGGAGTTCTCCGGGGGAATAGTCAAGGAGATGATGGAGAGCGGCATCGTCGACGAGGTGGTAAGGGTCACCAACGAAGACGCAGTAAATACCTCTGATAGGCTGGTGCGGGAGGAGGGCCTTTTCTGTGGGATCTCATCCGGCGCGAATGTGTTCCAGGCAACGAGAGTCGCAGAGGAGTTAGGGAAAGGAAAGAGGGTTGCAACGGTCATCCCGGACAGCAGGGACCGTTACCTCACCGAGCAAAAATACACAACCTGATCGGGCTCTAAATGTCTCTCAGCTCTTCCTTCCCTCCATCCTCGAGGGAGCGGATGATCCAGGGTGAGAGATCGAGCCTGAAGTTGCTCAGCCTTACGAAACCTGATAGCCTGCTGCGCGCATGCCGAGGAATGTCTAGGCCGTCCGTATCCACCTGTGAAAGGAACGGGGAAGCGGACCGCCCCCATGGCAACGAGTGACGACTCTCGATGCGGCGTAGCCCTGCCCACAATTAAACGGTTCCAACTATCACGCAAGAAATTTTGTTACTTTAGGAGGCTTAGTACCTCCTCATCGGAGGCGTTACGCTGTATCTCAATTTTTTCATCTAGGGGCTTCAGGTGGCCGATGTTGACCCTACGCCTCCTCACCCCGGTGATCTCCCTGGGACCCGTCACCAGGACGTAGTTCCTATCGATGACGTCCACGATGACGCACCTTCCCCCGGCCTCCCTGCCTGTCAGTTTAAGGCAGATCCTTCCTACGTCCATTACCGACATATGGTTACCTTCCCGAGCAGTACTCCTCGACTATCCTTTTAAGGATTCGCGCCGTGCCGTTGGGCTCGAATAGGTCGGTGTTCAGGACAACGTCGTATATCGTCATGTCGTCTATGTCGACGTCGTAGTAGTCCTTGAACCTCTGCCTCTCGCTCTCCGCCCTTACGAGGGTCTCCGCCCTCGCCTCCTCTGGGCCGATGCCCTCCCTGTCGGCGATCCTCCTAATCCTGGCTTCAAGGGGGGCGGTGAGGAAGATCCTGATGTCGGGCTCATGGGCCATCCAGCCGGAGAGGGTGGCGTCGACTACGACCCCTCCCTTCATGGATTCCTCCCTGGCCCTGTCATCAATCAGCTTGTCTATCTCAGGGTCCTCCTCAGTGAGCCTGGACATCTCCTCAAGGGTGATCCCCCTCTCCTGGGACATCTGCCTGAAGATCGTGCCAGAGGAGACGTACCTGAGCCCGAATGCCTCTGCCAATCTCTTGGCATGGGTGGAGCGACCCGACCCATGGCGTCCGCTCACAGCTATTACTAGCCCTCTTCCGGTCTTGGACCCTGAGCCGGTCATGCTGGGACCTCTAACTGCTGACTTTCATGGGCTCTATCTCAAAGGTGAGCCCCAAGATCCTCTGGATCACGATATTCGAGGTTATAGACGTGAGGAGATACCAGTTTATCATGTAGAGATCTGTGCCTACCCATGGGGCTTCGAAGGGCATGTAGGCGACTATGTTGCTGCCGAAGAACCTCCCTAGGACAGGCCAGAGGAGGAGCAGCGGTATCGTGAAGATGAGCATCGTCTTCATCCTACTACTAGACTGCTTCATCTGCTCCTGTGAGAGTTCCTGCTGCCTCTTCTGGGCCCTGGCGATCTTCCTCTGGTTGTTGCTCTTCATGGCGTCCATCAGCTCCTGCCTGACATGGGCGGACTCCGTCATCATCCTCCTGTAGTCGTCAAGGTTAACCGTTCGTCTGTTGGCATAGCTGATCAGGATGTTGAGGGACATCGAGAGCAGCAGGATCGCCACTGTAGCCAAGGGCGGCTGTTTAAAGGAGTTGATGTCGATAGCGACGAGGTTTCCGAGGATTTCAATCAACCTTGACCCATCCAGCCCTCAATATACAACCTAAAAATAAAAAGGATACCCCCTCAGGGGGGGAGCTTGCAGTAGGCCTTCCAGCTCAAGCAGATCGTCTTTGGGTGGGCCGCCCTAGCCTCGTCAAGCTTCCCGACGGTCGTATTACTAGGTGCCTCAAGCACCTCCTCAGGCCTCGAGTAGGCGAGGTCGGAGATCTCCTTCACCGCCTCGATGAACTCGTCGAGGGCCTCTAGGGGCTCCGATTCGGTGGGCTCGATCATGAGGGCCTCAGGTACGATGAGGGGGAAGTATGTTGTCGGCGCGTGTAGGCCGTAGTCCAGCAGCTTCTTGGAGATGTTCAGGGCCCTCACCCCTGTCTCCTCGTCCATCTTGGACGCGCTGATGACCGCCTCATGCATCCTGGGCTTCCCCTCGGCGTATGGGAGGGAGAGCCCCCTCACATCCTTCAGCTTGTGGGCGATGTAGTTAGAGTTGAGGACAGCCAGCTCCGATGCCTCCCTCAGCCCCTCCCCTCCCAGGGACAGAATGTACGCGTATGCCTTGAGAATAACACCTACGTTGCCGTGGAATCCGTGGATCTTCCCTATAGTCTTGGGCCTGTCCCAGCTTAGCCCGTAGACGCCGTCTACGTTTCTTATATATGGAACTGGGAGGAAGTCGGCAAGGAAGGACTTGACGCCGACAGGTCCCGAGCCTGGACCGCCACCTCCATGGGGTGTCGAGAAGGTCTTGTGGAGGTTAGAGTGGACAACGTCGAAGCCCATGTCCCCTGGCCTACACTTACCCATGACTGCATTGAGGTTCGCCCCGTCGTAATACATTAGCCCTCCAACCTCGTGAACGATCTCTGCTATTAATGCTATATTGCTATCGAAGATACCTAATGTATTAGGGTTGGTAAGCATTAGCCCCGCTGTTTGCGGACTTGCTACACTCTTGAGGGCATCTATGTCAACGCCGCCATCCTGGTTCGAGGGGACCTCAACGGTCTTGAATCCCGCCATCATCGCGCTCGCGGGGTTTGTGCCGTGAGCCGAGTCTGGGATTATGATCTCTGTTCGGCTATTGAGCTCGTTCCTGTCTTCGTGGTACGCTCTGATAAGCAATATCCCTGTATATTCACCGTGGGCCCCAGCAGCTGGCTGAAGGGTTG